>Ga0105047_10000941_pt1 | contig 51276 bp, 49 predicted proteins | sample MAT04_FD_78384 | JGI IMG/M metagenome (GOLD analysis project Ga0105047, IMG submission 78384) | Freshwater microbial communities from Lake Fryxell liftoff mats and glacier meltwater in Antarctica - MAT-04 (megahit assembly) | ecosystem: Environmental > Aquatic > Freshwater > Ice > Liftoff...
CGAGATCAGGAGCGAGCCCAGCCACACTGAAACCCAACTCGGAGCCAGTTTCAGCGACATGGCCGGCGGTCACTTCGTCTGGTGTATCGAACATGTGTATGACTCTAAAGACACCCTGTGACACCAAAGGAGCTGAGGTGTTACGTGACGCTGCCGTCACCGATGGGGGCAGGCATCTTCGGTACGATCGTCGATCGCAGCCAGCCGTCGAAGAAGTCGCCGAGGTCTTGGCCTGACACTTCGGCCGCCAACGCTTCGAAATCGGCGCTGCGGACCGATTGGCCGGCGAAGCGCGCCAGCCATGTCCGCAGGATCCGGTTGAAGGTCTCGTCGCCAACAGTGCGGCGCAGCGCCTCCACCACGAGCGCTGCCCCGTCGTACTGATTGGGTGAGAACAATTCACCATCGGCCGGGGACAACACCGCACCGAAATCTGCCCTGAACCCCGCAGCGGCGCCTATGGCCTCGTTGATCTTGTCCGCTACCGATGCCTGGCCGTGATGCTCACCCCACCACCATTCGGCCCACGTGGCGAACCCCTCGTTGAGCCACATGTCGGACCACTCCGCCAGCGCCACCGAATTGCCGAACCACTGGTGAGAAAACTCGTGGGCCATGATCGTGACCGTCTCGCTGGGCGTCATTCCCCCGCCGGTGAACCACAGCGTGGGCAGGATCGGAAGCGCCTGCGTCTCCAGCGCGAACTCGGGTGGGGAGTCCGCAATGAGCACCCCCGCCGACGTGAAGGGATACGGCCCGAATCGGCGTTGGTAGAACTCGATGATCTCCGGGATCTTGTCGAGGGCACCGCGGGCGTTCGCCGGCAACGTCGACACGACAGCCGAGCGGACGACGACGGTGGATGTTCCCGTGGCGATCGTTCCACCGTCGATGAGGTCGTAGGACCCGATCGCAACCTGGGCGAGATAGGTGGCCATCGGCTCAGCCATCTCGTAGATCCACACACGTGATCCCCCGACGGTCTCGGATGATATGAGGGTACCGTTGGCGATCGCCGTGTCGTCCGCGGGGGCCGTGATCCGAAAGGTGAACGTTGCCTTGTCGCTGGGATGGTCGTTGCTGGCCAGGAACGACTTGGCGCCGGTTGGTTCGGACACGACGAAGGTGTTGCCATCCGCATTCCACCATCCGAGCAGCGCCCCGCCCAGCACCTCATCAGGAATCCGATCCGGAATTCCGGAGTAGGTCACGACGGTCGTAAAGGTCGCATCGTCGGCGATGGCCGTCGGCGGTGTCACGGTCAGTTCGTCGCCAGCCCGGTCGGTGGTTGCGGCAATCTCGTCGACGGTCACCGAGCCCACTTCCATGCCGTGCAGATCGAGGTTGAAGCTCGACAGGCTCTGCGTGGCAGTTGCCTCGATGGTGGTGACGACGCTGATCGGGCCGCCGGGATCACTGACCCCGATCTCAACGTTGTAGTGGCTGACGTCGTAGCCGCCGTTGCCGCCTTGTGGGTAGAGCCGATCGCCGAGCCCATCGCTTCCCGCCGAACCGGGAGATCCAGGTTCGCTCGGGGCTGTCGACGTGGTCGTCGTGGCGAGGAGTGTGCGGCTCGTTGTCGGCGAACCGGTCTCGGTGCATCCCGCCAGTAGCGCTCCAGCCATGACGATGACTCCGGCGCGACGCTGCCACGCTCGCATCGGGTCACCCAGCATCGAGTCACGGTACCGTCTTGTCGGTGGTTCGCCTGATCGCCCTGTCGGTAGTGCTGTCGTTGATGATGCTGGCACTACCGGGATGTGGTGGTTCAGAGGACAGCTCGACACAAGCTGTCGCGTGTTCCCCACGGCCATTCACCGACACCACGATCGATACTGCCGATGGCCAGCGGACGTTCATGACCAACGTGCCCGACCAAGCCACCCGGACCGTCGGGATCATCTTCGACTTCCACGGCACCGGCGGCACACCCGCAGCCGAGGAGGCGTTCTCGCATCTCGGCGAACGCGGCAGGGCCGTCGGGTTCGTCGTCGTCCAGCCGCAGGCACTCGGCACGCCCGCCCATTGGACCGTGCCAGGCATCACCGGCCCTGACGACGGCGCGCTCGTGGCATCGCTCACCGCGAAGGTGCGCGATGCGTTGTGCCTCCCCGATGTACCCACGTTCGCGACGGGGCTCTCCGCCGGCGCTGGGATGTCCTCGGCGCTGGCGTGCGCGGGCACCGTGCGTGCCGCCGCTCCCGTGGCGGGGGCGGCGCTGGTTCGACGCTGCCCGGATGGACCGAGGGTGTCGATGTTGACCTTTCACGGCACGGCGGATCAGGCGGTCCCGTTCAACGGAGCGCCGGGATGGGAGCAGAAGGAAACCCAGCCGAGAGGCTTCTTTGTGGGGGCGGTCACTCCGATCATGGAGTCATGGGCAGCTAGAAATGGCTGTTCACCGATGCCGGTGTCCACGCCGATTGGATCCGAGACCCTACGAATCACGTGGCCGGACTGCCAGGATGGAGTCCAGACCGTGATGTACCGAATCGAGGGCGGCGGCCACAATCAGCCGGGCACTCAGGCCCAGATCGATGCGCTCGGCCTGAACGCCATGATCGGTCCTTCCACCGACGACATCGACGCCACGACAGTGATCCTCGATTTTTTTGGTCAATCAGTTACCCACGGGTAACTTACGGCTATGGCTGATTTCTCTATGTCACTCAACGAAGATCAACTACAGCTCCAGGAATGGGTGCACGGCTTCGCTGAGGACGTTCTGCGTCCCAATGCCGAGGAGTGGGACGAGCGCGAAGAGTTCCCGTGGCCGATCGTCCAAGAAGCCGCCAAGGTTGGCCTGTACGGCTTCGAGTTCATGGCCAACGGCATCGCCGATCCGACCGGACTCACGCTGCCCGTCGCCATCGAGGAGCTGTTCTGGGGCGACGCCGGCATCGGCTTGTCGATCTTCGGGTCTGGCCTGGCGGCCGCGGCGATCTCCGGCAACGGAACACCCGAGCAGATGTTCGAGTGGGTGCCGCAGTGCTACGGCGACGCCGACAAGGTCATGCTCGGCGCCCTGTGCGCCTCAGAGCCAGACGCCGGATCCGATGTGGGCGGCTACCGCACCCGCGCCGTCTATCAAGAGGCGACCGACGAGTGGATCCTCAACGGCACGAAAGCGTGGATCACCAACGGCGGCATCGCCGACATCCATGTGGTCGTGGCGGTCGTCGACCCCACCCTCGGCACCCGTGGTCACGCCAGTTTCGTGGTGCCGCCCGGAACCGCTGGGCTCTCCATGGGCCAGAAGTACAAGAAGCATGGCATCCGTGCGTCGCATACCTCTGAGGTAGTCCTCGATGACGTCCGGATTCCCGGGAGCTGCCTGCTGGGCGGCAAGGAAAAGCTGGACAGCAAGTTGGCCCGGGCCCACGAAAAGAAGAAGTCCGCGACGGGGGAGAAGCAGCCGGCCATGGCAACCTTCGAGACCACCCGGCCGACCGTTGGTGCCATGGCCGTCGGAATTGCCCGTGCTGCCTATGAGTACTCGCTGCAGTACGCCAAGGATCGCGTGGCATTCGGGGAACCGATCATCATGAAGCAGGGCATTGCGTTCAAGCTGGCAGACATGGCCATGGAGATCGATGCCGCTCGTCTGCTGGTGTGGCGGGCCGCATGGATGGGCCGCAACGGTGTCCCGTTCAAACAGGGCGAGGGCTCGATGTCGAAGCTGAAGGCCTCCGAGGTGGCCGTCAAGGCCACCGAGGAAGCCATCCAGATCCTTGGCGGCTACGGCTACACCCGCGAGTACCCGGTTGAGCGGTGGCACCGCGACTCAAAGATCATGACGATCTTCGAGGGCACGTCGGAGATCCAGCGCCTTGTCATTGCTCGGGCCGCCTCCGGCCTGCGCATCCCCTGAGGGAAGGGCGTCAGTCGACGCGGCCCAACTTGTCGTAGAGGTCAGGGAACATCCCGTCGGGATCGAGCTGTTTCTTGGCGTCCTCGTAGCGGCCGCGGTGATAGGTCCGCCAGAAGCGGTCGTGGGTGTAGTGGTTGCGGCTGATGAGAGTCTTGATGCCGCCGAGCTCCCACACTTGATCCTCGAGCAGCGCTGAGAGATCGCGATCCTTGGCGGTGTTGCGGGCACCGTAGACAGCAAGGTCGATGAAGAGTTCGTCCTCCGCGAGACCGGAACGGATCTCGTCGCCCAGCCACGGGTAGATCTCCGCTGGGCGATAGGGAACCACCCACAACGGCCACGCATCGAACTCTCGGCAGTACCACTGCCAAAATCGATCCAGGCGTGATGCCGGGATGAAGACGTCGCAGACCACGTCGGGTCGACGGAAGACCCGATTGGCCACGGGTGCCACCCGATTGGACCATGTGATCAGGTTCGTCGACCCGAGGAACCACCGACCGAGGAGCTTGCGGACCCAACTCCACTCCAACGGCGGAACCGTGCGCGACAACCAGTGGCATTCGGTGTCGTAGCGGAACACGTACTGCTCCGTCGTCATCACATCGGACGTCAGTCGGGCGGTGGACCGGTAGAACACGTACTCGCGCGTGTAGTCCGACGGCTGGTCGGCGTGAGAGATGAACCGTCCGAGACACAGCACCAGATGATCGGGAGCGTGGATGATGCCGTCGACGAAGTCGTGGTCGGGGGCGGGTAGTTCCGTGGCCTCGTGGAGCGCCTGCTGGAACGATTCGAACTGTGTGTAGTGGCGATACTCGACCTCGACGTATGGCTGCGCATCGACGAGCCGGAAGGTCGCGAGGGTGACGAGGCCGAGTGTTCCGTACGAGCCGTGAAGATGGTGGAACAGCTCAGGGTTCTGGGTGGGGGAGACCTCGAGGACCTCGCCCCGGCCCGTGACCACCTCATAGGCGAGGGCAGAGTCGTGGAAGCCGCCGAGTCGGAACGACATCGACTCGATGGAACACCCGGCAATAGCGCCGCCGATCGTGATACCCCGTAGTTCAGGCACCACCGCGGGGATCAACCCGTGCGGCAACGTGGCGCGCACCAGGGTCTCGAAACTGACGCCTGGTTCACAGACACACGTCTTGTTCTCGACATCGATGTCGATGATGTTCGTCAACGACGAGGCATCGACGCGCTCCCCACTGAAGCGGCGGTCGCCAGGAAGCGGCACCACGTGATGAACGCCGCCCTTGTCGAGATGCGCAGTGGCCCCGGTGTCCCGCTGCCTCGCCGCGAGTTCTCGAATTGCCGCGGCGATGATCTGGACGCGTTGATCGTGCTGGTCGTCTCCCATCTGCCCATCCTCGCGCGAGAATCCCTCGGTGAGTCTTGACGAACAGATGCTGTCCTTCGAATGTCCCCGCTGTCAGTCGTCGGTCGAGGACCACTACTACGGCCCGTGCGCGACTTGTCGAGCTGATCTGCGCTCCACTCAGGCCGGGGAGGCGAAGGACATCGTGGCTGAGGAGTACATCCCCAAGATGAACGTGACACCCAACGCCGTCGCCTCGAAAGATTGAGCCTCGAAAGATTGATCAACGGCGGGGATTCGCTGCGACTCGTCGCCGACGACGTGTCGGCGTGCCGGCAGTGTCCGCGACTCGTCGAATGGCGCGAAGAAGTCGCCACGACCAAGCGTGCGGCCTACCGCCACGAGACCTACTGGGGCCGAGGTGTTCCCGGCTTCGGCGATCCAGCCGCGAGGATTCTGGTGCTCGGCCTCGCCCCGGCAGCACATGGTGCCAATCGGACCGGCCGGATGTTCACCGGCGACCGCTCAGGCGACTTCCTGTACTCGGCCCTGCATCGCAACGGTCTGGCCTCCCAGCCGGAGAGCGTGTCGATCGACGACGGCCTGGAGCTTCACGACGTGTTCATCACCTCGCCGGTGAAGTGCGCGCCACCGGCCAACCAACCGACTCCCGCTGAACGGGACACCTGCCGACCCTTCCTCGTGCGGGAGCTCGCGGCCCTCGATCGGCTCCGAGTGGTCGTGGCACTGGGTGCCTTTGGTTTCAGCCAGGCCCTCCGGCTGCTCGGCGCGACCGGCCACACGGCACCACGGTTTTCCCACGGCGCCGAGGTCGAACTTCCCGGCGGTGCAACGTTGCTCGGCTCGTATCACGTGAGTCAGCAGAACACCTTTACCGGTCGTCTCACACCAGCGATGTTCGACGACGTGCTGCGCCGTGCCATCGAGCTGGGGCATACGACCTCATTCAAATGAGCCCAATGGCCTCTACGTCACGGCCGAATTGGTGCCGATCATTTCTTCATGAAGGCACACGACGAACTCGACAGCTACAACGTCACCGCAGTTTCGGTTCCTCGTAGCCGATCCAACGGACTCTGGAACGCGCTGATTGCCAGCACAGATTCAGCGGCGGGATCAGGGCTGGCCGGGTCATCACCCGGCCAGCCGATCTCCGACGGTGACATGTTCGGCTACGACGACATCGTGATCGAGCCCCTCGCTTCCTGAGGCGACTGCCCGGGGGCGACTTCGGGCTGGGCGGGCCGAACGGCTACCGTGCGGGACCGTGATCCCGACCTCAACCCTCCGTCGACTCGGCACCATGATGCTCGCGAGCCTCGGCGTCGTTGCTTTGTCGAGCTGTGGTGGAGTCACCCAGATCAACGAGTACAACGACGCGTTGAAGAAGAACTTCGTCACTTCGTGCATGAACGACGTGCGCATCGAGAACAAGTCGTTGCGGACCACCGAGTTGGCACCCGAGAGCGCTTGCAACTGCGCCTACCGGCTGATCAAGGACGTCTACAAGCTCTCCATCGACGATTTGAAGGCCTACGAGCAAAAAGTGGCAGATGCCTCGACCGGGGTGATCCCCGATCCTCCGGACGCGCTCAACAAAGCGCTCGCCGATGTGCAGCAGGCCTTCGGCGGCGCTCAGGTGCAAGGTCCGACGGCCACGCCATCGCCGTGCGCAGCGGAACTGAACCCGCCCGTGGACACCACCACCAGCGAAGCCCCGAAGTAGCGCTCAGCCCGTTGCGGCTCAGATCTTTTTCTTGGGCATGGGCAAACCGATCCGTACCGTTGCCTCGCCCGATTGCGGCCAACGCTCGCGGCTCTTGACCGCCAGCTTCCGCATCAAGGCAATAGCGCCCGGGTCGTCGTCACCGGGACGGGCCTCGATGGACCCATCGGCGATCATACGCGTGACGATCTCTCGTCCCAGATCGGTGCGGATGATGGTGAGCGTCCAGTCCGAGTAGGCGCCGATACCGCCGCAACTCACATCGGCATGCTCGGCTGCGAAGTCGGGGCAGTGGATGCATCCCTCTCGGGTCCAGGCGTGGCATTCCTTCAGGTTGATCTCGTGGTAGCTGCCGTCGCGCATCCAGATCTGGAACACTCCCTTGATGTTCATCTTCACCATGTCGGCTTTGGCGAGGCGGTACTTCGCCCAGAACAGCTCCTCGAAAATCGAGTCGTCGAAGGTCTTGGAGCACAGCAGCCCGAGGTTGAACACGATGGGTTTGGAGATCTTGCCGACCTTGCGACTCCACATCACTGGCGGCACCGAGCTCTGGCAGCTCATGCCCACGAGTGCCAGCCGCTTGAAGCCCTTCTCGAGCGCCTCGTCAAGGGCGAGTGTGTTCGCTGAGTAGGTGTAGCGACTCCCTGCCGCCGCGAGCACTTCTTCTTTGGTCGAGGCGACACCGGGGATGGCTTTCCACGACCCGGAATCGGCTCCACCTTCGAGGTAGCTCACGAGGCTGGCGTCGATGTAGTCGTGCTCCATCGCCCACAACAGGATGGCGGAGACCAAGCCGCCGTCCTGGCCCATCTGGTGGACCATTTTGTCCGACGCTCTCGTGAGCATGATGTCGGAGTAGACGCCCGCAACCTCGTCGTCGGTGCGCACCCGGCCGAAGAGATGGTCGTCGGCCTGGGCTTCCCACAAACGGAACCGCGGGCACGCACGGGTGCAACTGGTGCACCCCTTCTGGCCGTGAACGCAATCATCGGGGCCCGCTTCGTCCTCCAGATGGAACGGTCGGTACTCGCCCTGGGTGTGGTGATAGCCGATGACGTCGTGGGGACACGCGATGACGCACCCGGCGCAACCCGTGCACAAGCCGGTGTCTATGACCTCGTTCTTGAGCTCCAACCACTGGTTGGTCCAACGTCCCGAGGTGGCTTCGGCCAGGGCCTCATCGGTGATGACAGGTGACGACATGGACCAACTCTACGCGACTACCCACCAAGTTGACCGGTGGGTCAAGATGGGGCCCATGCACCTGAGCTATCCCCCCGAGGCTGAAACGTTCCGCGGTGAGATCCGCGCCTGGCTGGAGGAGCACCTCCCCGCTGGCTGGTTCGATGACGATTTCGAGATGACTCCGGACGAGAAGAAATCATTCAACGAGGAGTGGACCACACAACTCTTCGACGGCGGGTGGATCTGCGCGACCTGGCCGATCGAGTACGGCGGCAAGGGTCTGTCGATGATCCAGGGCGTGGTGCTGTCCGAGGAGTTCGCCCGTGCGAAAGCCCCGATGCGCGCAGATTTCTTCGGTGACACGCTCGTCGGGCCGACGATCCTCATGAACGGCACCGAGGAACAGAAGAAGTACTTCCTGCCAAGGATCCTGAATGGTTCGATGCGTTGGTGCCAGGGATTCTCCGAACCCGACTCCGGCTCCGACCTGGCCTCGCTCAAGACAACGGCGGTGCTGGACGGCGACGAGTGGGTCATCAGCGGTCAGAAGGTCTGGACGACGCAGGCGCAGTTCGCCGACTTCTGCTTCGTGCTGGCTCGCACTGATCCGGCGGCGAAGAAGCAGGCTGGCATCTCGTATCTGTTGGTACCGATGGATCAACCCGGCATCGAAGTTCGAGGCATCACTCAGCCCGACGGGACCGCCGAGTTCAACGAGGTGTTCTTCGACAACGCACGTTGTCCCAAGGACAACGTGGTCGGCGGGCTCAACAACGGGTGGAAGGTCGCCAACGACACCCTCGGGTTCGAACGAGGTATGTCGGCCACGACCGGCCATCGCCGATTCGTTGAGGAGTATCGGCGGATGGTCACCAAAGCGCAGCACAACGGGATGATCAACCACGAGACGGTCCGTCAGGGCTTGGCCACCTTCTACACGAAGATTGAGATCCTTCGGATCAACGGGCTTCGGAACCTGACCGCCGCTCTGACAGGTCAGCGCGACATGGGAGTGGTGGCGCTCGGCGCTACCAACAAGATGTTCTGGTCGGAGATGCACAAGGCGGCACTCGAGTTGGCACTCGAGATCTGGGGCCCGGAGGCGATGTTGAGCACCGCAGGACCCGACGATGGTTCATGGCCCGGCGTACTCCGAGCTGATCATCGCGAGACCTATCCGGTGAGCCCCATGATCTCGGCGTTCTTTTTCAGTCGATCCGAGACCATCTGGGGCGGCACCAGTCAGATCCAGCGCAACATCGTTGGTGAGCGAGTTCTCGGCCTCCCGCGTGAGCCGAAACCGCCTGTCGCGAAGTCTGCCTGAGAGCGGTCTGAGCCCCATGATGCCGATCAGTATGACGGAACCATTACGATTCTGACTCGTGCCGGTGCAGCCCCCCGAACGACCGCGCCCACGCGTCGTCCCGAAACCGACGTCGGCTCGTTCGCGTCTGAACCGCATCATCGGCGGACTCCTCGTGGTGGTTGCGCTGCTCGCCGGAGGAGCGTTGGTGCTCGCCACCGTGAAGACGAACGAGATCAAGCGGGTCGATGTGGCGCTGTCGGCGTCGCCGAATGACCAACCCCAGAACTTCCTGTTGGTCGGCAGTGATACACGTGACATCGCGCGGACCGGCGCCGATGACGGCGCCATCTTCGGCGGACCCAAGAACGAGGCTCCGAGCGGCCAACGAGCCGACACCATGCTCGTCGCCCGGGTGGATCCGACCAAGAAGACCGTCGAACTCCTGTCGATTCCGCGCGACCTGTGGGTAAAACATGCCGACGGCAGTTCCGGGCGGATCAACGCCACGTACCAAGAAGGCGCCCAGACGCTGATCGACGCCGTGCAACAGAACCTCGGTGTACCGATCAACCACTACATCGAGCTGAACTTCGAAGGGTTCAAGGGTTTGGTGTCTGCCTTGGGTGGTGTGCCGATGTACTTCAGTAAGCCGATGCGCGATGCCAATACCGGCCTCTACGTGAAGAAGGCTGGCTGTTACAACCTTGATCCCACCCAGGCACTGGCGTTCGCTCGGTCTCGACATCTCGAGTACTCCAACGGCAAGACGTGGGTGTCGGATCCGACGGGTGACCTCGGCCGGGTCACCCGCCAACAAGTGTTCCTGCGGCGATCGCTGGCCAAGCTGTCGACCATGGGGATCAGCAATGTCGGGGTGATGCGCACACTCGTCGATGTCGGTATCGAATCCGTGAAGATCGACTCGACGCTCTCGATCGACGAACTCATGTCGCTCGGCCAGAAGTTCTCATCGTTCAATCCAGCGTCGATGGTCACGCATCACCTTCCGACGGTGGGCCGCACCACTGACGGTGGCGCATCGGTGCTCGACGTCGATCAGGGTGCGGCGGCGAGCGTGCTCGCCATCTTCAGCGGCCAAGCCGAGGGCTCCGCACCAAAGGCCGCTGATGGTCCGACCACGGCGGTTCCCGGCGCCCCGGCAGCATTCACCGTGGATGTCTTGAACGGGTCTGGACAAGCTGGCAAAGCAAAAGAAGTTGCTGGCTCGCTGGCATCGCGCGGGTATCTCGGTGGCGTCGTCGGCACGGCGGGCGCTACGTCGAAGTCGGTCGTGCGCTTCGCCGATGGCGACTCGGGCGGGGCGGAGGCGATCTCGGCGCTGATCAGTCCCACGGCCGAGACCGTGATGGATCCGAGCCTGACCACGGGACGAATCAGCGTTACGCTCGGCGCCGACTTCTCCTCGGTGGCGGCGGCCGCCTCGACCACGACAGCGGCCCCGACGACCACGACGACCGCCGTGAAGAACGCCAACCTCCCACCGAGTGAGCAGGAGATCGGGTTCGTCACCGGCGATCCGCCAGCGGGAGTTCGTTGCGGCTGAGTGCCCTCGGCGCGATTCGAACGCGCGCACACGCCTCCGGAGGGCGATGCTCTATCCCCTGAGCTACGAGGGCGGGGGCCGTCGAGATTCCCGTGGGACGGCATCGACTGCGAGGTGATCGTATCTGGTTCGGGAGCCAAGGAAACCCACAACTACGCTGGGTGCTCCCGACCGCGCTTCCGTGCGCCGTTCTCACTCCCCGAGCAGCCATCACCGTGACCGCCACCTCCGTCCCGAACCCGCCAGTTCCTGTCGTCACCGACCTACTCCGCGAGGCCCTGTCGGCCGCGCTCGTGGCGGTCGGTGTGGACACGCCCGGGACCATCGGACTCGAACGACCGGCGCAGCTCGAACACGGCGACTGGTCGTCGAACGTGGCGATGGCCACTGCCAAGGCCGCTGGGCGGCCACCCCGCGAGCTGGCCGCCGCTCTCGTTGCCCATCTCGAAACAAACCTCCCGGCGCACGTCGAATCGATCGAGATCGCCGGCCCGGGATTCATCAACTTCCGACTCGCCCCGACGTGGCTGCACGATGTGTTGCGCTCCACCGTGGCTTCTGGGCCGGACCTCGCTCGCAACGACGACGGCGCCGGGCGCCGCGTCGTGGTCGAGTTCGTCTCCGCCAACCCGACCGGCCCCCTGCACGCTGGCCACGCCCGCGGCGCCGTGTATGGAGACGCCTTGGCGAGACTGCTCAGCCACAGCGGATATGCGGTCGCTCGCGAGTTCTACATCAATGATCGTGGCGTCCAAATGGACCGCATGGGTGAATCCATTGCCGCCCGAGCTGCGGGCCAGAAACCCCCCGAAGATGGCTACAACGGCCAGTACATCACCGACTGGGCACAGACCCTGGCATCAGGCTCTGATCCGCTCGAACACGGCTACGCCTGCGCGCTGGCGGACCAGCGAGAGGTCTTGGCGCAGCTCGGCGTGATCTTCGATGTGTGGTTCTCCGAGCGGGACATGGTCGCCGGGGGTGCGGTCGAGACCACCCTGGCCGATCTGCGGGCGCAGGGAGTGATTGACGACAACGACGGAGCGGTCTGGCTTCGTTCGACGCAGTTCGGCGACGACAAGGATCGGGTCCTCGTCAAGAGTGACGGCTCCTACACCTATCTCCTGCCCGACATCGCCTATCACCGCGACAAATTCGCCCGGGGGTTCGAACTCCTCATCAACGTGTGGGGCGCCGATCATCACGGCTACATCAACCGGATGAAAGCGGCCATCGAAGCCCTCGGCCACTCGCCAGAGCAGCTCGAGGTGGCCATCACGCAGTTGGTCAAGCTCATGCGGGACGGCGAGGAGGTGAAGATCTCCAAACGAACCGGAAACATCATTGAGTTGCGTGACATCCTGGACGAGGTCGGTCCTGATGCCACCCGCTTCACCTACCTGTTGCAGTCGCTCGATTCGAATCAGACCGTCGATCTCGGACTGATCGTGTCGAAGTCGATGGACAACCCGGTGTTCTACGTCCAGATGGCGCACGCCCGCCTGTGCTCGGTCGGTCGCGTCGCAGCAGAGCGTGGGCTGATGCGGCCCGATCTCGCCTCGGTCGATCTGACACCGCTCGCCCACGAGCGCGAGCTCGAAGTGCTCCGGATCCTGTCGGACCTCGGTGCCACGGTTGCCGTTGCGTCGCGCGAACGGGCACCGCATCGGATCACCACGTGGGTCCGCGAACTGGCCTCGGCGGTGCATGGCTTTTATCACGACTGCCCGATCCTGCGCGAGGACGTCGACGCCGACACGCGGGCGGCCCGCTGGTGGCTGGCCGAGGCGGCAGCGGTCGGCATCCGGACCGGCCTCGGCTTGTGTGGGGTCTCGGCTCCGACGGAGATGTGACGTGGCCGGCCCCATCCCCCTCGACCTCCTGCCTGACAGCGCGTTGATTGCCGATGACGGATGGCTCGCCATCGGTGGTGTGTCGACTCAGTCGCTCGCTGCTGAGTACGGAACGCCGCTCTTCATCTACGACGAGGCGCAACTTCGAGCGCGCTGTCGCGAAGCGGTCGGGGTGTTCGGCGACGGCGTGGCGTATGCATCGAAGGCGTTTCTCTGTCGCGCCATGGCGAGGCTCGTCCACGAAGAGGGCATGTGGATAGATGTGGCGTCGGGTGGCGAACTCCACGTGGCGCTGACGGCCGGAATCCCAGCGAACCGATGCGTGTTCCACGGCAACAACAAAAGCCTGACGGAGCTCCGGACAGCCGTTGAGGTCGGCGTCGGCCGGATCGTGGTCGACTCGTTCGACGAGATGGACCGTCTCGATGCTCTGAACGCCAGGCCGGAGGTGCTGCTTCGGATCACACCGGGTGTCGAAGCGCACACCCACGAGTTCGTGATGACCGGCCAAGACGATTCGAAGTTCGGCTTCGGCTGGCGGAGCGGCGCGGCCAAGGTCGCAATCACTCGGGCCCGATCGTCGAATTCGATGCGTCTGGTCGGGCTCCACATGCACATCGGCTCACAAGTGTTCGTGGCCGACAACTTCGCCAAGGCCATCGAGGTGGTGGCACCCCTGGCCATCGAAGCGGACCTCCCTGAGTTGGTCGTCGGTGGAGGGCTGGGCGTCGCCTACGTCGAAGGCGAATCGGCGGTGTCGATCACCGACTGGGGCCGGGCTGTTCTCGATGTCGCCCGATCCTGTGGCATCCCAGGTCGGGTGACTGCCGAACCCGGTCGGGCCATCGTGGCGCAGGCAGGGATCACGATCTACGAGGTCGGCACCATCAAGGCGTTGCCGGGCATCCGGACCTATGTCTCGGTCGATGGCGGGATGAGCGACAACCCGCGACCGGTCCTCTACGGCAGCGGGTACGAGACATTCCTGCCTCGGGCAACCAGTGCCAGCAGGCCGCGACCCATTCGGTTGGTGGGCAAGCACTGCGAATCGGGAGATCTGCTGGTGCGAGAGGGGTGGGTCCCGGAGAACCTCGCAGTCGGGGACCTCCTCTGTACACCGGTCACCGGTGCCTATGGATATTCGATGGCGTCGAACTACAACCGACTCCTTCGGCCGGCCGTCGTCTTCGTCGCCGATGGGGTCGCTCGTGAGGTCATCCGACGTGAAACGCACGACGATCTGCAGCGCCTCGACGCCTGAGTATCGCTCCCAGCGGTTTCGCCCTAGAGTCGGTCGTTCCGTTGGTCGTGTCGTGAAGGAGACATCGTGACCGTCTTCACCGGCCAGACCCCAGACGATGTCACGGTCGACCTCACGAACGCCGAGCCGGACGTCGGTCCCATGGAGGACCTCACGGTCGACGAACTGTTGGCGGCACTCCCACAAGCGGCAGCGATCTGCGACGCCGACGGAGTGGTCCGCGAAACCAACGCCCGGTGGGCGACCTTCATCATGGAGACGACAGGCCGCGGTGAACGATGCGGGCCCGGGCTCAACTATCTCGAAGAATGCGAACGCGGACGTGGAGCGCCGGGGGAGTGGTCAGCGGCAGCGGCTGTGGCGTTCCGCAGCGTGTCGAGTGGAGCCGAGTCCGTCGCCACCATCGAGTACTCGTGGCAGGTCGATGACCAGGAGCGTTGGTACCGACTTCAGTACTCAGCGCTCCCCGGGCTCGAACTCCGTCGCGGGGTGTTGCTCAGCATCCACGATGTGACGGCCGATCGTCAGATCACCGAACGGCTGACCCACCTCGCTCACCACGACCCACTCACGGGACTGCCGAACCGCAACCTGTTCTACGAGCTCTACGGCCAAGCCATAGCGCTCTCCGATCGCCACGATGAACGGGTCTTCGTGATGTTCTGCGATCTTGATCGCTTCAAGATCGTCAACGAGCGTTTCGGCCACCAGATGGGCGACGAACTGTTGCGGGCGGTGGCCTCGCGCCTCAAGGCGTCGTTGCGACCATCCGACGTGGTGGCACGGTACGGCGGCGATGAGTTCCTGGTGCTGCTGCCCGACGTCATCGAACCGGAGGTGGCAGAACACGTGGCTCGGCGCCTGATCGCGGATGTGTCCCGACCATTCCGGCTCCACGGCGAGCGGCTCGAGGTCGGGCTCAGCATCGGGATGACCGAGGCATCGCCCAGCCAGGACACCGAGGACGTGATCCGGACGGCCAACGACGCGATGTTCCAGGCCAAGGCCGCAGGCCGGAGCTGCACCGTGATGGCCAACGAAGACCAGCTCTTCGCGGCGCGGGCCGGGCTGCGCGGGCGCCTCGATCTGACCGAGATCGAGGAGGAACACCTCTGCACCCATTTCCAGCCGATCATCGATCTGACCGATGGCAGTGTGGTCGGTGTCGAGGCGTTGCTCCGCTGGAGCCACCCCCAGTACGGGATCATCCCGGCCGGGGAGTTCCTGGGCCTCGCCATCAACTCCGGGCTCATCAACCAGCTGTCGGACCAGGCGCTCACCGCCGCCACGGACACGTGGATCGACATTCGCGACGAGCTCACGGGCCCGCCGCCGCAGCTGTTCCTGAACCTGAGCCCGGACCAACTGACCTCGCGTAGCTCGGTCGAGCGGCTCCACCACTTGTTGGTCTCCACTGGTCTCCCGCCGGAGGAACTGGTGTTGGAGATCACGGAGGAGGCAATGACCGCCAAGACCAGTGACGTCTCCGAGCGATTGGGGCAGCTCCGCGAGCTGGGCATCCGGTTGGCGGTGGACGATTTCGGCAGTGGCTACTCGTCGCTCGGTCGGCTGCGCCATCTCCCCGTCCAGGTCCTGAAGATCGACCAGTCGCTGATTCGCGGTGTCGAGGTGGATCGACGAGCGCGCCAACTGTTGGCGAGCATCGGCTCCATGGCCGTCGAGCTCGAGGTCTCCTGCATCGTCGAGGGGTGCGAGACCGCCGAGGAAGCGGCGGTGTTGGTGGATCTCGGGTTCCGCTTTGCGCAGGGTTTCCATTTCGCCCGACCCATGCCAGCCGACGAGCTGATTCCGTTCCTCAACAACCGGTGACCGACCGGTAGCGTGGTCCGGGTGGACAGCTCAACGGTCACTCTCGGCATTCTCGGATGCGGCAATGTCGGCGCTGCGCTGGTCGAACTCATCCAGCGCGACGGCGACACCATCGCGGCCCGCACCGGAATCCGGCTCCAGATCGGCCGAGTCGCCGTGCGCAGCCTCAGCAAGGAACGAGGCGTGGAGCTCGCGGGTGATGTGTGGACGACCGACGCGGCATCGGTTGTGACGGACCCCTCGATCGATGTGGTCGTCGAAGTGCTCGGTGGCATCGAGCCTGCCCATTCCCTGATCAGCGAATCGTTGAAGTCGGCCAAACCGGTGGTCACCGCCAACAAGGAACTGCTCGCCAACGTCGGGGCGGAACTGTTCGCCGAAGCTGAAATTGCTGGCGTCGACCTCTTGTTCGAGGCCGCCGTCGCCGGCGGAATTCCGTTCGTCCGACCGTTGCGGGAATCGTTGGTCGGTGAACAGATCACTCGAGTCATGGGCATCGTGAACGGCACCACCAACTTCATTCTCAGTCAGATGAGTGCGCACGGCACCTCCTATGCAGATGCGTTGGCGGAAGCCCAGAGCCTCGGGTATGCCGAGCGGGATCCAACGGCGGACGTCGAGGGCTTCGATGCTGGAGCGAAGGCGGCGATCATCGCCTCGCTGGCGTTCGGCGTTCGGGTCGTGGCCGGCGACGTCTCCCATGAGGGCATTGCTGGTATCACCGCGAGTGACATCGCCTTTGCCTCGCAGCTCGGCTACACCATCAAGTTGCTCGCCATCTGCGACCGGTTCGACGATGGGTCGGTCGCGGTTCGGGTTCACCCGGCCATGGTCCCCGATGCCCACCCGCTGGCATCGGTGCGCGACAGCTTCAATGCGGTCTTCGTCCAAGGCGAGGCGGTCGGCGATCTCATGTTCTACGGCCGTGGCGCTGGTGGATTCCCGACCGCCTCGGCGGTACTCGGCGACGTCCTCGACGCCTCGGCGAACCTCCGTCGAGGGGGGTCAGCGTCGGTCGGCCAATTGGGACGCGCCACCATTCGACCCATCGATGAGCTCGAATCCCCGTTCTATCTGAACATCGAAGTCGCTGACGAGCCTGGCGTGCTCGCGGCGGTGGCGGCCAGCTTCGGAACTCATGGCGTATCGATCCGTTCCATGGAGCAGGAGGGTCTCGGCAACGATGCCCGGCTCGTGTTCATCACCCATGTCGCGCGGGAAGCTGATGTGCGCTCGACCTTGCGGGAACTCTCAGCGCTCGACGCGGTCACTCGAATCGGATCGGTGCTGCGGGTCGTCGAGGCGTCATGACCCTGTCGTATGTGAGTACCCGCGGCTGCGCCGCGCCTCTGGGTTTCGGAGATGTGCTGCTCGAGGGGCTGGCGACCGACGGTGGGCTCTATCTCCCCGACACCTGGCCAGCCCTGTCGGGCATCGATGCGACCTTGCCGTATGCACAGGTGGCCGAGGCCGTCATGTGGCCGTTCGTCGAGGGCTCGATGGACCGGGACACCTTCGGGGCGATTGTCGCTGAGGCGTACGCCACGTTCGAGCCGCCACCTGGAACCTCGCCCGATGTCGTACCCATCGTCGACCTGGGCGACGACCTCTACCTCGCTGAGCTCTACTGGGGCCCCACGCTGGCGTTCAAGGACATTGCGCTCCAGCTCGTCGGTCGATTGTTCGCACAGCAGCTCCGCGCACGCGCTCGTCACATGATGATTGTCGGCGCCACCTCCGGTGACACCGGATCGGCTGCCATTGATGCCGTTGCGGGTCGCGAGGCCATCCACATCGTGATGCTGCATCCGCTGGGGCGAACCAGCGATGTGCAGCGTCGGCAGATGACGACGGTTGACGCTCCCAATGTCCACAACGTCGCTATCGAGGGCACCTTCGATGACTGTCAGGATCTGGTGAAGGCACTGTTCGCTGATGAGCCGTTTCGCCGTGAGGTGTCACTCGGAGCGGTCAACAGCATCAATTGGGCGCGGGTCATGGCGCAGATCGTCTACTACTTCACCACGTCGGCTGCGGTCCGAACCATGCGGCAGTCGAGCGGTTCGGGCCCTGACCGACCGGTGAGTTTCTGTGTGCCGACCGGGAACTTCGGCAACATCTTCGCTGGCTACGCCGCCATGAAATGCGGGTTGGAGATCGATCAGCTGATCGTCGCCTCGAACCACAACGACATCCTCACCCGGTTCTTCCGGACCGCCACGATGGAGATCCACGGCGTGGTCCCGTCGCTGAGCCCATCCATGGATATCCAGGTGTCATCGAACCTCGAGCGGCTCCTGTTCGACGTGGTGGGTCGCGACGGCTCTGCCTTGGCGGAACTCATGTTGGAGTTCCGTGCCGAAGGACGGGTCACCGTGCCGCTCGATCAGCTGGGGATGCTGGCTGAGCACCATCGCGCTGGCCGCTTCGACGATGATCAGTGCCTGGCGCTGATGGCCGAGTTGCACCGCGACCGGGGACTGTTGGTGGATCCTCATACGGCCGTGGGGATCGGCGTCGCCCGTGAACTTCGCGACGATGCGCCGGTGATCTGTCTGGGCACCGCGCACCCGGCGAAGTTTCCCGATGCGGTGGAGGCTGCGACTGGGGTGCACCCCGAGCTGCCAGCGCACTTGGCGGATCTGTTCGAACGGACTGAGCATTACGACATCGTCGGGAACGACGCGGGGCTGCTCAAGGAGTACGTGCGGGCTGCCCAGACGTGACGTGCCCTGGGGCAAAGTCGTAGTCGTCGGGCCCCGATCGAACCGTTTCTCGCCAGTACTCGGTGGTCCGGTCCGGCCAATTGTTCGTCAGGCGCCCCTCAGCGTTCTTGTACCAGGAGTCGCACGACGCGACCCATACCGTGCGCTGCGCGCGGGCCTGGGTCTCCATGTCTGAACGTGTCATCACCTCGGGGGAGATCTCCATGTGCCCACCACGACGCCACAACTCCCGAACACACCGGACGATGTGTTCGACCTGACGTTCGGTCATGAAGATGATGGAGTTGTGTCCGAGATTCGTATTGGGTCCGTAGAGAATGAAGCAGTTGGGGAAGCCCGGGACGGCCATACCCAGATGTGCGCTCGCGCCCTTCGCCCACTCGTCGTGGAGATCGCGACCGTCGAGTCCGGTCACGCTGATCGGGGTCAGGAACTTCGTGGTCTGGAATCCGGTGCCGAAGATGATGGTGTCGAGCGGGAAGTGTTCGCCTGTCGACGTCACGATGCCATCGGCCACGATGTGGTCGATGGGGTCCACCACGGTTCGTGTGGTCTTCTTGAGGAGTGCCGGGTAGTAGTCGTCGCTGATGAGGATTCGCTTGCAGCCGATCGGGTAGTCGGGAACGCAGGCCGCCTCGGGCAGGCGATCGTTGGCGAGCTTGCGGTACTCGGGCAAGATCTTCCGGTTGACGAGTCGCCGGAGCGGCGACTTGTCGCGCATGAGGGTGAATCGTGATTCGAGCCGCGCGTAGATGCTGAATCGATAGGCGCGCTCCACGCCCGGAAGATGTCGGAAGGCCCAGATCTCCCGCTCGCTGAACTCCCGGTCAGGCTTCGGCAGGATCCAGTTGGCGCTCCTTTGGAAGAGCGTCATCGATGCTGCCTCAGCGGCAACGTGCGGGACGAACTGAACGGCCGAGGCGCCGTTGCCGATCACGCCGACCCGGGTGCCGCTCAGCGTGTGGTCGTGGTCCCAACGCGCCGAGTGGAAGGTGGTTCCCTCGAAGGTGTCGAGGCCGTCGATCGGCGGAATGAACGGCCGGCTGAGCTGGCCAGTGGCAGCAATGAACACCTCCGCCTCGATCTCGATGCCGTCGGCACACCGCAGCACCCAGACCGAGCGCGATTGATCGAAGGTGGCAGCGACCACCTCCACGCCGAATCGGCACAGCGGCAGCAACGCGAACTGGTCGGCGACCCGCTCGAAATAGCGCAGGATCTCGTCCTGTCGGGCGAACTTGCGTGACCAGCTGGGGTTGGTGGCAAAGCTGAAGCTGTAGAGATGCGACGGCACGTCGCAGGCCGAGCCGGGGTAGTGGTTGTCCCGCCAGGTCCCGCCGACACCGTCGGACCGCTCGAGGATCGTGATGTCACTGATGCCGGACCGCCGGAGTTGAATGGCGGCGCACAAGCCGGACATTCCTGCGCCCAAAATCACGACTCGCGGAGCGGACCCCGATGCGAGATTGGAAGCGCCGGGGTGCTGGCGGCGCTCGGCTCGCTGTTGGCGCCAAGCGTTGATGTCGTCGCGCAGGCGACGGGAACTTCTGGTGGATGGTGCCATCTCCAGATCCTGCCAGACTGTGACCATGAAATACGTGGTGTGTGTTCCGGACGGTTGCGCCGACGAACCGGTCGACGAGCTCGGTGGCCTCACACCATTGGAGGCAGCCTCGTTGCCCAATCTCCAGCGTCTGGCCGGTCGGGGGACGGTCGGACGCGCCTCGGTGATTCCGCCGGGCATGGCGCCGGGTAGCGACGTGGGAAACATGTCGATCCTGGGTTACAACCCAGCGGAATTCCACACCGGTCGTGCACCGATCGAAGCCGCAGCGTTGGGTCTGAAGCTGCCGGCCGACCGGTTGGCCTACCGCTGCAATCTCGTGACGGTTGGGGCCGACGGAACGATGCTCGATTTCGCCGGTGGGCATCCGACCGATGCCGCTGCCGCTGCGGTCATTGCAGACCTCGATGCGGAGCTCGGTCGGGGGTCGGACTCGGGGCTCGAATTCCATCCGGGCGTGCAGTACCGCCACATCATGGTGGCGCCCGCCGACTGGGAACTGGCGGAATGCGTTCCGCCTCACGACCTCACCGACCAGGCGTCGGTCTGGCCATCGGGGCCGGCGGCCACGAAGCTGGCCGACATCATGGACGCGAGTCGCGAGATCCTCGGTCGCCACGACATCGAGGCGACCCAGATCTGGCTCTGGGGTCAGGGCTTTCAACCGACGATGCCGTCCTTCGCCGCCAGGACCGGCCTTCGTGCCGGCATCGTGACCGCAGTTGACCTGGTGCGTGGTCTCGGGGTGTTGGCCGACATGGAGCTCCCCAAGGTCGAGGGTGCCACCGCCTGGTACGACACGAACTACGAGAACAAGCGGGACGCGGCGTTGGCGGGGCTGGCAGATGGCGCAGACCTGTACGTGATCCACATCGAAGCGACGGACGAGGCAGGCCACGCCGGCAATGTGGAGGAGAAGGTGCGAGCCCTCGAGAACTGGGATGCCCGAGTGTTGGCCGACCTGGTGCCGGCACTCGACGCCATGGGGCCATGGCGGATGCTGATGCTGCCCGACCATGCCACGCCGCTCCGGACTCGGACCCACACCGCCGAGCCGGTGCCGTATCTGTTGGTGGACTCGACGAGTGATGGCGAGGGTGGGAGCTACTCCGAGAGCGGCGTCGCCGACACCGAGGTCGTGGCGGGGCACGAGCTGATGGGACGGTTGATCTCCAGCTGAGGGCACGGCCGGTCCGGTGATTGTCCGGGGGAGCGCCGCGTGGCTACGATGTCACACAGTTGCTCAGCGATGTGTGCCGCGAATTGTTCGTCCCACGCTGTTGCACTGTTCCGAGTGCCCGACTCATCCGGAGTCGGATCCCGACGGAACCTCCCCGAACCCACAAAGGACTCCACCGTGAGCGCTGATTCAATGAACCTGGAGCGTTCGACGCTCGAACGGAAGGACCGTTCCGAGCTCGCAACCATCGCCGAGATGCTCGGCCGTAAGCCCACGTCGCGGGCCCGCAAGTCCGACATAGTCGACCTCATCCTCGAGCTCACCGGTGTGACGGAACCCACCGCAGTGTCTGCTGTCAGTGAGCCCGAGCCGGCGCTCGAGGCACCGAGCCCATCCGAAGATGCTCCCGAAGAGGCTGAGGTCGCTGATGTGACCGAGAGCTCCGATCGGGATCGACCGGCCCCTGAGAACCGTCAGAGCTCCAACGATCGACAGAACTCACGCAACCGCCAGAGCGGCGCCTCGCGGGAGAACACCGCCTCGCGGGAGAACACCGCCCCGCGGGAGAACACCGCCCCGCGGGAGAACACCGCCCCGCGAGAGAACACCGCCCCGCGAGAAGGCACCGCCCCGCGAGAAGGCACCGCTCCGAAAGAAGGCGATGCCGAATTCAACGAGGGCGAGGGCGAGGGCGACGGCAACAGCCGCCGCCGTCGACGCCGGCGTGGCCGCGATCGCGATCGCGATGGCGCCCCCGAGGTCGCCGAGGAGACCAACAACTTCGATGGTGAGCCCACTGCGGTGGACGGCCTGCTGGATCTCCGTGACGAGGGCTACGGCTTCCTTCGGGTCAATGGTTTTCTTCCCGGCCGCGACGACGTCTACGTGTCGGTCAAGCAGTGCCGCCAACTGGGCCTTCGTCGCGGCGACCACGTGTCCGGAGCAGCTCGACCTGCCGGGGCCCGGGAGAAGAACCCAGCCTTGTTGCGCGTTGACCTGGTCAACGGCCAGGACCCGGAGACGTCTCGGGGCCGCCCCCGATTCGACCAGCTCACGGCGTTGTACCCGGACGTGAAGCTCACGCTCGAACATCCGGATCATCCAGGTGACATCACGAGCCGGATCATCGACCTCATCGCGCCCATCGGCAAAGGGCAGCGCGGGTTGATCGTTTCGCCACCCAAGGCCGGCAAGACGACCATCATGCGGTCGATCGCTCAGGCCATCGAACGCAACCACCCCGATGTCCACCTGATGATGCTCCTCGTCGACGAACGTCCCGAAGAGGTCACCGACATGCGGCGATCGATCGAGGGCGAGGTCATTTCATCCACCTTCGATCGGCCGGCGGAGGAGCACACGGCGGTGGCGGAGCTCACCTTGGAGCGGGCGAAGCGACTCGTCGAATATGGCCAGGACGTCGTCATCATCCTCGACGGCATCACTCGACTCGCTCGGGCGTACAACCTCGCGCAACCGCCCAACGGTCGAATCATGTCGGGCGGTCTCGATACCGGTGCGTTGTATCCTCCCAAGCGGTTCTTCGGCGCAGCTCGCAACGTCGAGGAGGGTGGCTCGCTCACCATCTTGGCGACCGCCCTGGTCGACACCGGCTCCAAGATGGACGAGGTAATCTTCGAGGAGTTCAAGGGCACCGGCAACATGGAGTTGCGGCTCGATCGCCGGTCGTCCGAGAAACGAGTCTTCCCGGCCATCGACATCGATGCGTCGTCGACCCGCAAGGAAGAACTCCTTTTCGAGCCGAAACAACTCAATCAGGTGTGGAAGCTTCGCAAGGTCGTCGCCGGGATGTCGAACGACGGCAATCCCAGCGCCAGCCTGGAGTTGATCATCGATCGTCTCCGTACGTTCCGCACCAATGCCGAGTTCCTGACCGAGGTCGGCCGCGCTACCTCGAAGTAGCTGATTTACCTCTTCTCTGTTCCACCAACTACCATCGAAAGTCGCCATGAAAGCTGACATTCACCCGAACTATCGCTACGTGGTCTTCCAGGACACCTCCTCGGGTGACACCGTGTTGACCCGCTCGACGATCATCACCAACGACACCATCGAACTGGACGGCGAGACCTATCCGCTGGCCAAGGTCGAGATCTCGGCGTTCACGCATCCGTTCTTCACGGGACAGATGAAGATCATCGATACGGCCGGTCGCGTGGAGCGCTTCGAGCGTCGCTACGGTGCCCGCCGGAAGAAGGCTGGCGCAGCGGAGTGACGATGGGGAGCGACCAGCGCTCCCGTCTCCTGCTCGCCCAGCTGCGAGCGATCGTTGGCGCGTCCGACCTCGTCGGAGATTCGTTTCCCTCCGGGGCCACGTTGATCGATGAGGTGTCAGGTCGGGGGTGGGTGTTGATCGAAAACGCCACCGAGCGTTCCCTCGGGGGCGCACTGCTGTGGGCAGTTCGTGCCGATCTGTCGTCGCTCGAGCTGATCGTGTCGTCGACCGACCTCGACATCGCCCGGGCCTTGGCCCGCAAGGCGACGAACTTCGTCCGTCCTATCGGCGTCTCGACGGTTGTCGGCGCCAGATCGGAACAAGTCGCGCCCTCACCGGTCTTGTCGTCGATGGTTCCCGAGACACCTCCGGTCCTGGCCGACCTGCTGGCGGCCGAGCACTGTGAGCTGGTCGTCGAGCACGGGATCGCCCGGGGTGAGTACTTGGGGCTGGAACTGGCGAGGATCGTCGCGGTCGGCGAGGCTGACCTCAAACTCGAGGTGGGGGTGGGCAGATTCGACCGCGAGATGGCGGCGATGATGTACGCGGAGCTCGATGCGCGAGCTTCGCTTGCCACCGTGGCGGCCGAAGTTCGACGGCGTCGGGTTCGCGGCGGTGAGCGGCATCCGCTGATGGACCTGTGTCGTGAACGATGGCTGCGCACCGAGGTGGTGAACCATCCTGAGCTGGTCGGGTGTGACGAGCTGCAGCTTGTCGAAACCACCATGGATCGGCCCAACCTGCTCGATGCTCATCCCGCCATGGCCATCGAGCGCACGGGTCAGGCAGCGACGTTGGTCTGCTGCACGGTCGGTATCGACATCGATGCAGTGGTCATGGCGGCGGATGTCGCGGAGACCAACGGCGTGTCGCGCATCGTGGTCTGCTCGCCGACGACGTTGCCGCTGTCGGTCCAGGCGATCGGGAACTGGATGGCGATCACACCTACGTTCGTCGAGGTGGCGCCCCCCTGGGTGTAGCGCTACTACCCTCTGGCCGTGCTGGATCGACTCCTCGGCCTCGAACGTGAGCTGGCTGACATTGACATCCTGCTGGGAGATCCGGCGGTGCTGTCAGACTCCACGCGTCTGCGAACGCTGTCCAAGCGGCGCAAGGAACTCGAACCGATCGTCACCCGGGCGCAGGAACTCCGCGCCAGTACCGACGATCGCGATACGGCCCGCGAGATGTTCGCCGAGCTGGCCGGTGAGGACCGTGAGGTCATCCGGGCCGAGATCGATCGAGCTGAAACCCGGATCGAGACGCTGGAGGGTGAGCTTCGCTTGCTGCTCTTGCCCAAAGACCCGAACGATGGCCGCAACGTGATCGTTGAGATCCGTGGAGCCGAGGGTGGCGAGGAAGCCAACTTGTTCGCACGAGATCTGGCGGACATGTACCGAGCATTCGCGGCGCGTCAAGGCTGGCGGACCGAGGTGATGTCGTCGTCGCCATCGGATATGGGCGGCTTCTCCGACATCACCATGGGCTTCTCGGGCGAGGGCGTGTGGACGCGCATGAAGTTCGAGGCCGGTCCCCATCGGGTCCAGCGGGTCCCGGTCACCGAATCGCAGGGGCGGATCCACACGTCGTCGGCCACGGTATCGGTGCTGCCCGAAGCCGACGAGGTCGATGTTGCCATCGACCCCAAGGATCTGAACATCGACGTGTACCGATCGTCGGGTCCGGGTGGCCAGTCGGTCAATACCACCGATTCGGCGGTGCGGATCACCCACCTGCCGACTGGACTCGTGGTGTCGATGCAGGACGAGAAGAGCCAGATCCAGAATCGGGCGAAGGCGTTGGTCGTGTTGCGGAGTCGACTCCTCCAGCTCGAACAGGAACGTGCCGCTTCCGAAGCCTCCGATGCTCGGCGAAGCCAGATCGGTGGCGGTGGTCGGAGCGAGAAGATCCGCACCTACAACTTCAAGGAGAACCGCGTCTCGGACCACCGGATCGGGCTGACGGTGTACAACCTCGACAAGGTCCTGGCGGGCGAACTCGACGACGTGTCCGATGCGTTGGTCCACGACGAACGAACCCGCCAGCTCGCCGAACACGACGAGTGACGAGTGATGAGTGATGGTGACGACGGGTTGATCGACTGGTCCCACGTGATCGCCGACTCGTCCGGCGCCTTGAGGGAGCGGTTCCCCCAAACTGGTGGTCGCGAAGCGCAGTGGATGGCCGAGGAAGCGAGCGGGCTCGCGCTGCACGCGGGCTCTGCTGCTCGCGACGTGCACGCCAAAGTCAACGCGCTGGCTCGATTCGATGTGATGGTCGAACGACGACTGGCGGGAGAGCCGTTGCAATACGTGCTGGGTCATTGGCCATTTCGTGGCCTCGATCTCCTGGTCGATGCTCGGGTGCTCATCCCGCGACCAGAGACTGAGTTGGTGGTCGATCATGTCCTCGCCGCTGTGGACGAGGCAGCCGCCGAACGAGTGGGCGACGACCCGGTGCTGGTGGTCGATCTCGGCACCGGCTCTGGCGCGATCGGACTGAGCGTGGCCCAGGAGCGACCGGGCACCCGCGTGATCCTGACCGATGCCTCGTCCGATGCCGCTGCGGTTGCCCGTGCCAACCTTGCGGGACTGGGCCGTCGCGGGACGGCCGTGGAGATCCTGGTCGGGTCCTGGTTCGATGCCGTGCCCGACGAGCTCGCGGGGAGCATTGATGTCATTGTGTCGAACCCGCCCTACGTCGGTGTCGACGACGAAATTGATTCGGGCGTCACGAACTGGGAACCGTCATCGGCATTGTTCGCCGGGCCCGATGGTCTGGCAGATCTGCGACTGATCGTCGGGGAATCAGCCGAGTGGTTGCGACCGGGTGGACGGCTGGTGCTGGAGATCGGCGCGTCGCAAGCGGCGGCTGTGTCGGCGTTTTGCGATCAGGCCGGGTTGGGTCCGACCACGGTCGACACTGACCTCACCGGTCGCCCGAGGGTGGTTCGAACTTGTCGGGCACCCGAATTCCGTTGATCAGGCTGTTCTGCAGTTCGACATCGAGCCGATCCACCGAGAACGTGGCAACCACGAACATTCGGTCGCCGAACACGATGAAGCGTGCTCGCATCCGCCCGTCCAGTATGCGACCGAAACCGCCGCGAGCCTTGGCATCGATGGTCCACTGATTGCCATAGTCGGTCTGGGTCACGGGGCGAACGTTGAGCTCGGAAATGGTGGCCTGATCGAGCAACGTATCGAGCACCGCTTGGGCGTCGTCGGCCGGTCGATCGGGGGCGGTCAGCGACGCCGCAACGACCACACCGGTGAATCGGCGTGCGGAACGCTTGACGTCTTCCTCGGCGTTGGCGAAACCGGTGGCGCCGGCGGTGACGTTCGACCACTGGTCGTCGACGCCTGCCCATGCGCGCCGGACTTGGCCAGTCGGCCCGTCGACTGCGTCGATGGTGGCGTTGGCTGGGAATGAGAGCGTGTAGCCATCGAGCTCGTTCAGTACCCGCCAGCTATCGCCCCGATCGAGATGTTCGATGCCGCTCCGAGAAGCCCACGATGGTCCGTATCCCCACCATTGGAAGTTGGCGGCGAGCAGCCCGATCACGGCGAGCACCACGAGGAACCACGGGTTGACCCACCGTCGTTTCGTTTCGGAGTCGCGCACCGGGTTGGCGTAGAGCACTTCTTCGAATGCGGCATGGGAGGGCGAGACGGCCTCGGACAACGAGCGGGTACAGACGCGACAGCGCTCGGCCTCAAGATCGTTCCGTGCACCGCACGTACCGCACTGCTTTTTCGTTGCTGTGAACACTGCTGTCTTGTATCGGCAGCGGATTCTGTCGGCTGAGCATTTGTCCGACGAAACCTCAGGGGGTCACCAAGATCTTGGCGTGGCCTTCGGGGTCACCCAACTCGACAAAAGCACCAGCCACCCCGTCGAGGCCGACGCGCCCCGTGATCAGCGGCGAGACATCAAGGGCCCCCGACCCGATTCGCTGCAGGATCTCCTGGAATTCGGCCGGCTCGTAGCCGAGCACGAACTGCAGATTCAGTTCCTTCGTCACGGCCACCATCGGGCGGATCTCGTCGGCTTCCATACAGACGCCGACCACGACGATCTGGCTGCGCCGTGGTGCTGCCAGGATCGCGTCATCGAGCATCTGAGGAACCCCGACACACTCGAACATGACGACTGGCGATCTGCCGTCGACCCGTTGCCACGCCTCCATGGCGGATTCGCTCCGGGGGTCGATGACCTCAGTGGCTCCCATGGTCGCGGCCAACTGGCGACGGCTGGGGGAGAAGTCGGCCGCCACGATCGTTGTGGCACCTTCGAGACGGAGTGCCGCAATCACGGCGAGCCCGACGGGACCGCAACCGAGGACGACCGCCGATCGGCCGGCAGACCACTTGCTGGAGCGGACGGCGTGCAACCCGACGGCCATCGGTTCGGTCAACGCCGCGAGGTCAGGATCGAGCCCGTCCGGAACCTTCATCGTGAGGATGTCGCTGAGCAACATCAGTTCCGAGTAGCCGCCGACGGCCACATTCGAATACCCGATCGGGTGCAACCCGGTGGGAGCGAAGAGGATGGGCATCGACACCACGATGTCGCCGACCGAGCCGTTGCCGACGTTGTCGCCGATCTCGAGGATCTCGCAGCAGAACTCGTGTCCCATCACGATGTCGCGGTCGAGGTCCATGATCTCGGCCGTCATGGGATTCGTCGGGTCGTTGGCGGCGAGCTTGGTCATCTCGACCATACGTGGCCCATGGGCGAGCGCGTGCAGATCGGATCCGCAGATACCGCACGCCAGTACTCGTGCCAGGAGTTGGCCGGGCGCAGGTGTCGGGTCGGGGACTTCGTCGACGACCAGTTTGCCGTGGCGCATGATGGTGGCTCGCATCGCATCACGGTAGCGTCCGACTGATGTCGACATCGTTGAACAAGTCGTGGGCCGATGCCGTGGAAGCGTTGTCTGCCGGATCGATGGTGGTGGTTCCGACCGACACCGTCTACGGCATCGCGGTGCGGGTTCACGATCGTGACGCGTTGTGTCGGCTGTTCGACATGAAGGGCCGTGATCGTTCGAAGCCGATTGCCGTGTTGGTCGCCTCCTCGGCGGCGGCCGAGGAACTCGGCGTGTTCGACGAGCGCTCCCGTTGTCTCGCTGCATCGTTCTGGCCGGGAGCCATGACAATCGTCGTGAATCGCCAGACGTCGTTCGTGCACGATCTCGGCGGCGCCCGCCACACCATCGGGCTTCGTTGCCCCAATCATCCTGAGATGCTGGAACTCCTGGCGCAGACCGGCCCGTTGGCCGTCACCAGTGCCAACCTGAGCGGCGAAGTGACCCCCCACACCATTGCGGGGGTAGCGGGGCGGTTGGGGGAGCAGATCTCGGTGTTCATCGACGGCGGAACGCTCGGCGGATCAGCGTCCACGGTGGTCGATTGCACCACGGACTTTCCGGACGTCCTGCGGGAGGGGCCCATCTCGCGCGCGGATCTGCGAGCGGCCTTGGCGGCGCTCGCATAGGATCACGACGCTTCGAACCCGGGGGTCCCAGCAATGCCGTTCTTCCACAAGCCCGAGACTGCCAGCGCGGATTATCTGTCGGGGGTTGCCTTCTTCGAGGGATTCTCTGCCGATGACCTCAAGCGGGTCGCCGCCCTGTCGTCGCAACTCGAAGTCGAGGCCGGCTCGGTCATCATTGATCAAGGCGATGCCGGGTTGGAGTGTTTCGTGATCGTGGACGGCGACGTCAGTGTGTACGTCGCCTCGGAGCACATCGCCACGTTGCAAGCTGGATCCATGGTGGGGGAGATGGCGCTGGTCGATCACCGTCCTCGCAGTGCCAGTGTGGTCGCTGATACCCGGGTGAAGCTGTTGCGCTTCGATGCGCCACATTTCAAGAAGTTGCTCGAGGAGATGCCGAGGGCGTCGGAACGAGTGATGAACCTGCTCACGGCGAGAATGCAACGGCATGCATAGGTAGTCTGAGCGGAGCCCGACGACATATGTCGCACGCGTGGCTTCGGTAGCTGGATGAGCGAGTCGATCACCCAGCGCGAGCTTCGAAACGAGAGCGGGAGATCATGCGTCGCCTTGACCAGGATGAAGCGTTCGTGGTCACCCGCAACGGGGTCCCGGTCGGTGAGCTGGTCCCGGTGCGGCGTCGGCGGTTCGTCCCATGCGAAACCGTGGTCGCATCGTTTGCTCCTGCGCCACGGATCGATGCCGCTCGCTTCCGCGAGGACCTGGACCGCCACGTCGACCAATCTGCCGTTCCCCGTGTCTGATCCGCTGTTTGAGCGCCGTCATCCACAAGGGATGCTCGACACCCGCGATCCCAACGACTTCGCCGCTCTGGACGACCTCGTCGAGGTCGTTGCGGTCTAGCCCTGTGCTATCCGGCCAGAGCTATCGCGCCGCCCTTGGCGACCGTGACGCTGCGGCCGACCATGTCAGCGGTGAGCATCTCCGACATGGCGAAGCTGTCCTTGGTCACACCCCAACAGCGTGCACCCTCGGCGGTGAGAAGCGCGGCGTGGGCCTGCGCCGGGTTGCCATCGCGTTCGAACATCACCGTCCATGTCTCGATGTTCGCTTCGCCGACATGATCTGCTGCGACCTGGCGAATTGGAGCGGCAGCGTCGACAGCAAATTGGGGGTTGGCGTATCGGAACCCATTGGGCGGGGGAGTCGTCGAGTACACACCGAACGCGTGCTTCTGGATGATGCCGCCGTTGGCCGTCACCAGGCCGTGTGACCCAGCGTCGTTTCTCAGCACGTCCACCATCGCCGCAATGGCGTGACCTACCGGGTTGTTCCAGGGACCGCCCGCGAAACACAACCCCCCGTACACGGTCAGCTGGCGGTCCAGGCTGATGCCGAGCTCGGTACAAGCCAGCTCAACAGCCGACGGAAAACACGAATACACGTCGAGATGAGCGAGATCATCGATGCTGAGTCCGGCAAGTTCGATGGCAGCGTTGCCGGCAATACCCATCGCCGCGCACGACACGAAGTCGTGGCGCTCGGACATCTTCGGTTCCTTGGCATCGGTTCCTGACCACACGAAGACCCAACGGTCCTGGCTGATGCCGAGCTCAGCGGCCTTGGCGGCGGAACACATGATGACGGCCGACGACGCGTCGAGGTCCGGGTTCGACACCATGTGCTTGGTGTAAGGACTGCCGATGATCCGGTTCGATGCCGTCACCGTGGCGATCTCCTCGGCTGAATGATGGGTTCGATCGACGGCGTAGGGATTGTCGACGGCCACGGCGCTGAACCGGGACCACAACTCCGAGATGACCTGCGTATGGGTCTCGGCGTCACGTCCGTGATGATGGCGAATCGCGTTCTCGAACAGCGGATAGCACTGGACCGGCATGAAGATGCCGTGAGCGACTTCGGCGGGATGGCCCATGTCGAGTTGCTGTGCGTCGCCCCACGTCGGTGCCATCGTGTCGTCCTGTTGGGTCCAGTCGAGCGTGGTCCCGGCCTTCCGCGCTGCCATACGGGTTCGATACGATTCGGCCCCGCACACGATGGCGATGTCGGCATCGCCCGAAGCGATCGTCGCGGCCGCCTTGTTGACGAGCAACTGGGGGGTGTTGCCGCCCATGGCGGGGTACCAGCGCTCGGAGGGCGTGGCGCCGATGAGCTCAGCGATGCGCACTGCTGGGTCGAAGTAGCGCCACGAGACGATGGGCACCACCCCGATGATCTCGGCGAGTGCGGCCAAGCCCGATACCCCGGCATCGGACTCAGCCCTCGCGATCGCCGTCGCCGCAAGATCGAGCGGTTCGACGCCTCCTTGGCGGTCGAGCACTTGGCCCACGCCGACGATGACGGGGGAGCGGGGGTCGTACGCGGCGCTGGTTGTCATGGCCGCCGACGGTAGCCCGTCAGTAGAGTGTCGCCGTGATGAGGATTGCAATCGGTGCCGACCATGCCGGATACCTGCTGAAGGCGGTCCTCGCGGCGCGGTGCGCCGAGCTCGGCCATCAGGTCGACAACCACGGAACCGACACCGGCGATCGGGTGGACTACCCCGACTTCGGGGCGTCGGTCGGCCGTGCGGTAGCAGCGGGCGACGCTGACCTCGGAGTGCTCGTCTGCGGCTCCGGCATCGGTATCGCCATGGCGGCCAACAAGATTCCCGGTATCCGCGCCGCCACCGTTCACGACGTCACCTCGGCTCGACTGTGTCGAGAACACAACGATGCCAACGTGTTCTGTGTCGGTGAGCGCTTCATTGGCGAACAGGTGGCACTGGACGCGCTCGACGCATTCCTGGCTGCCGAGTTCGAGGGTGGCCGCCACGCTGACCGGGTCGCCAAGATCAACGCACTCCTTCCCAACTGAATCTGAATCGGAGAATTCCCATGCCGTGGCCCACTGAGCACGACGACGACATCTTCAACCTGCTCGACGCCGAACAACAGCGTCAGAACCAAGGCCTCCAACTCATCGCCAGTGAGAACTTCACCTCGCCAGCGGTCATGGCCGCTGTCGGATCCGTTCTCACCAACAAATACTCCGAGGGCTATCCGGGCAAGCGGTACTACGGCGGCAACGAAATCGTCGATGATGTCGAGGATCTCGCCCGCGATCGCGTGAAGTCGCTGTTCGGTGCCGAGCACGCCAACGTGCAGCCGCACTCCGGTGCCAACGCCAACCTCGGTGTGTACCTGGCGCTTCTCGAGCAAGGCGACACCGTGCTGGGGATGAGCCTCGACCATGGCGGCCACCTCACCCACGGCAGCCCCGTGAACATCTCGGGCCGCTTTTACAACTTCGTGTCCTATCGGGTCACGCCCTCTGACGAGCGGATCGATCTCGACCAGCTTCGGGACCTGGCGTTGGAACACCGTCCCAAAATGATCGTGTGTGGAGCCACCGCCTACCCGCGCGTCATCGATCCCGAGCCGATCCGCGCCATCTGCGACGAGGTCGGTGCGCTGATGATGTTCGACGCCGCCCACATAGCGGGGCTGATCGCCGGTGGTGCCCATCCCAACCCGGTGCCGCTCGCTGACGTCGTCACGTTCACGACCCACAAGACGCTTCGGGGCCCGAGGGGTGGGTGCATCCTGTCGAAGTCGGAGTACGCGGCCGCCATCGACAAGGCGATCTTCCCGGGTCTGCAAGGCGGACCGCTCGAACACGTCATTGCGGGCAAGGCCGTGGCCTTCCGTGAAGCATCGCACCCGTCGTTCCGCGAGTACGCGCACGGCGTCGTCGCCAACGCCCAAGCGTTGGCCAAGGGCCTTGGCGCCGAGGGTTTCCGCCTTGTGTCGGGCGGTACCGACAACCACCTGATGCTGGTTGACCTGCGTCCGTTCGATGCCGATCTCACGGGCAAGGAGGCCCAGATCGTGTTGGACGAAGCGGGGATCACCCTGAACAAGAACACCATCCCCGACGACCCTCGCTCTCCGTTCGTGACCTCCGGGCTCCGAATTGGTACCCCGTCGGTCACCACCCAGGGCATGGGTCCGGAGGAGATGGCCCACATCGCCGGATTCATTGCCCGTGTCCTGCGCGAACGGACCAACGCCGCCGAGGTCGCCGCGGTGCGCGACGACGTCCGAACCCTCTGCGAGAAGTTCCCCGTCTACTGACCGAGACGAATCCTGCGACTAGCGTTTCGGGGCAATGACGCCGTGGGGCTCCTACGCACTGGTTCTGATCGCCGCCTTCGGCGCGACCACGATCTCGATGCCCGTGGTCATCTGGTTGGCCAACCGAACGGGCGCGATCGCGCAGCCTGACGAGCGGCGAGTGCACGATCGCCCCACGCCATCGATCGGAGGCGTGGGCATGATGGTCGGGCTGGGCACCGGATTGTTCGTCGCCAGCCTCCTCGGCGGGTTCAGCGAGGTGTTCTCGATCGCCTCCAACGTGTGGGGTGTCGTTGGGGCGGCGGTCATCATCTTCATCACCGGGCTGATCGACGACTACCGAGACGTGTCGGCGCCCGCCAAGGTGGCAGGCACCGTGTTGTCCGGCTCGGTGCTGTCACTGGCGGGCATCACCATCGTCAACGTGCCCGTGCCCTTCATCGGGTTCACGGTGCTGGCGCCGGACCTGGCCGTGGTGTTGTCGGTGTTGTGGGTCATCGTCATGTCGAACGCCACCAACCTCATCGATGGCCTCGACGGATTGGCGGCCGGAACCATGGCGATCGCTGCGGGAGCGTTCCTCGTGTACGGCATCAAGCTGCAACGGGTCGGCGCGTTGGAGCCAGGCAACGTCGGGCCGCTCCTGGCCGTGATCGTCGTTGGAGTGTGCCTCGGGTTCCTCCCGTGGAACTTCTCGCCCGCCAAGATCTTCATGGGCGACTCTGGTGCGCTTCTGCTCGGGCTACTGATGGCGGCGAGCACGATTGCCGTCGGGGGTCAGAGCGACGACTCCTTCACAGGACAGTCGTGGTTCTTCTTTGCGCCGTTGGTGCTGCCACTCGTGATTCTGGGCGTGCCGCTCTTCGACATGATGTTCGCCGTGTTGCGGCGGGCAACTCGACGACAGGGCCTCGCCACCGCCGACAAGGACCATCTACATCATCGACTCATGCGCCTCGGGCACGGCCAGCGTCGCGCCGTCGTGATCATGTGGGGCTTCACGGCCGTGTTGTCTGGTTTCGCCCTGGTGCCTGTCATCACCCGACGTGGTACCGGCATCGTTCCCATTGCGTTGGCTGGCGTCGCGCTCCTGGTATTCACGGCCCTCGGTCCAGGTCGTATCGCGCGACGCGGAGCGACCGATGCGATCGAGGAACCGCTCGTGGAACCGCTAGTGCGTGTCGATCCCTGATCGAACCACCCGACCGGGCAGCGCGCCTGTCGGCGCACCCCCGCTGATGGTCTCCACGCCGTCGATCCAGACCGTGTGAACTCCAATCGCCTCGGCGACCAGTCGGCCGGTGCCTCCGGGGAGATCGTGGCGCATCTCGATCGGTCCGGCATCGATGGTGTTGGGGTCGAAGAGCACCAGATCCGCTCGGGCGCCGACCTCGATTCGTCCACGATCGAAGAGTCCGAACAATTTCGCGGGCACGGCGGTGAGCTGCTGCACGGCACGCTCGGGGGTGGCGAGTTGCTTGCCCCGGAAGCAGTCGCCCAACCACTGCGTCGTGTAGGGCGGACCGCACATCCGATCGAGATGCGCACCGGCATCGGAGCCCCCGATCATCACCGACGGGTGCTCCCAGGCCTCGGAGCGGAGCCGCCACGACTCGTCGTCGTCGTCAGTCGGGCCGGGCCAGAGCACGGTGCGCAGTTCGTCGGCAACGATCACGTCGAGCAGCGCGTCGAACGCCGAGACCCCGCGTTGCGCCGCCAAGTCGCCCACACGGACACCTCGCAGCGACGGATCGGCGAAGGTGTCGCCGATGACGTAACGATCCCAGCCGGTGAGACGGGCAAACACGCCGGCCTCGGGCGACGACGCACGCTCCACGAGGTAGCGACGTACGTCGGCATCTCGTAGGCACGCCAGCCGGGCAACGGCCGGGAGCCCGAGGATCGGACCCCAGTCGGGCAGCATGTTCAGCGCGCAGTAGGTGCCGAAGCTCATGTTCATCCCCACGAGGATCGGCATGGTCAACGCCATGATCTCCACCCCGGCGCCACGACACCGGTCCATGGCGGCCAATTGGTTCCGGTAGCGCTCGGGGTCGGCTGAATCCACCGTCAGCACGTTCCAGTTGAGCGGCCGTCCAGCGGCCGAGGCGAAGCGGATCATGAAGTCGACCTCGGCCTCGTCGAAGCCGTCGAGGCAGCCGTCGGAAGCGAACTCGAGCTGTGTTCCCCGATGTTCACCGACGGCCCGAGCGAGGGCGATCAACTCTTCTTCGGTTGCCCAACGCGACGCCACTGGCTGGCCATCGCCGTCAGAGTGGGTGCGGGAGAGCGTCGTCGAAAAGCCGATGCCGCCAGCGTCGATCGCCCGATGTAACAACGCCACCATCTCGTCGATCTGCTGGGGGGTCGCCTCCGAACCCACCGCTGCCGGACCCATCACACGACGCCGCAGCGCGCAGTGGCCCACCATGAACGCGGCGTTGACGCCGAGGCCCGCGGAGAACCGTTCGAGGTACTCATCGAAGGAGTCCCAGTTCCAGTCCACACCGAGTTCGAGAGCCGCGAGCGGCATGCCCTCGACCTTGGCCATCATGCGACGGAGGTAGTCACCATCGCCGGGCGCCAACGGTGCCAACGTGAAACCACAATTCCCAGCGATGACGGTGGTGACCCCGTGCAGGTTCGACGGCGATGCCGACGGATCCCACATGAGTTGTGCGTCGTAGTGGGTATGCGGGTCGATGAACCCGGGGCACAACGCGAGCCCTGTTCCGTCGATCTGGCCGGCGTCGGTGACGTCGGTTTCCCCACGGCGCACCTCGACGATGCGACCATCGGCGACGACGACCGACCCGACGAACGCGTCGGTACCGGACCCGTCGTAGATGGTCACATTCGAAATCACTAGGTTCGAATTCTTCGTGTCGTGCATCACGACCCCATTCGGCTCGACTACGGTTTCTGACACTCTGTCAGATGCAAACTGCCAGAACGACAAACGGGGGTTTTTCATGAAGCGGTTGATGGTTGCCATGTTGGCGTCGCTCGCGCTGGTGGGCGCAGGGTGTGGGGCGAGCGGCACCGATGACAAGGTCGAGAGCGACGTGACCACCACGGTCGCCGGGGCAACGACGACCCTGCCGGCCGCCGCTGGGACCTTCGGCACCTTGAAGGCGCCGTCGTGTGGTGCCGATGTCGACGGCAAGAAGATCACCGTCAAGGCTGATGAAGCCGGCGGCACTCCCGACGTGTTGCGCGTCGGAACGGCCAACGATCGCGGCAATGCGCAGATTCGCCCCGGCCTACTCAAGGAAATGTGGGACGCCAGCGTTGCCTTCACCAAGTGGTGCAACGACCAAGGCGGCATCGGCGGGCTCAAAATCGAACTGGTCGACCTGGACGGCAAAGTTGTCAAGGTCGAAGACGCCATGGCGCTTGCCTGCAGGGGCACCTTCATGATGGTCGGTGGTGGCTGGGCGCAGGACCAACTCGTCTTCTCCGGCAAGCCCGAGAGCGACTTCCACCTCTGCAAGATGGCGGCCGTCCCCGGCTTCGGTGTCTCGCCCGAGTTCTCCGGCGCCAACGGCCAAATTCAGCCGCTGCCGAACCCGATCTACGAGAAGCCCACCAACTGGCTCCAGATGTTGGTCAACGTCTTCCCGGACAAGATGGACAAGACCATGGTGTTGTGGGGTGACCTGCCGTCGTTGAAGGCCAACATGCGCCAGATCTATGCAGCTGGCGAGCAGGTCCCGGGCTTCGGCAAACTCCCGGACATTTCCTATGACGCCATCGGGACACCCGACTGGAGCATCGTGGCCCAACAGATCATCGATTCCGGTGCCAAGGCTGTCAGTTTCGTGGGCGAGCCGTCGAACTTGTCGAAGGCATCGCAGGCCCTGAAAACCCAGAACTGGGATGGCATCCTGTTCGCCGATGCCAACCAGGATGACCCGGTCCTGATCGACACGTCCGGCGCCGAAGCCGTCGAAGGCGTGTTCATCCGATCGGCTGGTTCTCCACGGATCGAGGCTGACAAATGGCCAGCCACCAAGCAGTACGTCGACATCCTCGAGAACGACGGGCCGGCCGACATCAAGATCGCTGGGCTGAGCATGCAAGCCTTCTCGGCATGGTTGTTCTTCGCCAAGGGAGTGAACGACTGCGCTGCCGTCAGCGGCGGTGAGGTCTCTCGGGACTGTGTTCTCGAGGCGCTGTTCAAAGTCGAATCGTGGGACGGGGGTGGGCTGCATGCACCCACCAATCCCGCCAAGGGACTTCCATCGGAATGCGCGCTCTTGCTGAACGTGAAGAACGGCGAGCTGGTGCGGTCCCAGCCGGAACTCGGAAGCAAGGACGACAACGGCCAGGGCTTCTTCTGCTCCAAGATCGCCACCATCACCGGCGACCTGGGCCAAGGCAAGATCGACCCCTCCCGAAAGTTCTGAGCCGAGTCGAGCTGAGCTGAGCTGATCGTGGACAAATTCCTGATCTTCACGATCACCGGCATCAGCTTGGCGGCGGTATACGCCATCGCGGCCTGCGGTCTGGTCGTCACATACACGACCTCGGGCATCTTCAATTTCGCGCACGGCGCGGTCGGCATGATCGCGGCGTTCACCTATTGGCAATTCCACGACGCGTGGGGGTGGCACGAGCTGTTCGCACTGCCGATGGTGGTTCTGGTCGTGGCGCCAGCACTCGGCGCAGTGATCGAACGCGTCGTGATGCGGAATCTGGGCAACGCGTCCGAAGCCGTGCGAATCGTCGTTCCCGTCAGCTTGTTGCTCTTTCTGTTCGGGCTGGCGAGCGTGATCTGGCCGGGGAACATTGCCCGCAACAGCAAGGACTTCTTTCCGGGCAAGATCATCCGTATCGGGGGAGTGAACGTCTCCTATCACCGAATCACCATTCTGGTGGTAGCGATCATTGTGGCCGCTGCGCTGTGGTTCATCCTCCGCAAGACCAGGACCGGCGTGGCCATGCGAGCGGTCGTCGATGATCGCTCGCTGGTACAGCTCAACGGCGGTCGACCTGACCGTGTCTCGATGATCTCGTGGGCCATCGGAGCGTCGCTCGGCGCGATCTCGGGAATTCTCGTGGCGCCTACCTATGGTCTCAAGCAACTCGACCTGACGTTCCTGGTGGTCAATGCCTTCGCCGCCGCGGTCGTCGGACGCCTGCGGAGCCTCCCGTGGGCCTTCGCTGGCGCCATGATGCTGGGCCTCGGCGAGTCGTACGTGAAGGGCTATCTGGTCAGCAACAAGGAGATCGGCGGCTTTGCGCTCGGGAACCTCAGCTACGCCGTACCGCCGTTGTTGTTGTTCGTGATGTTGGTGGTGCAACCCGAGCAGCGACTCCGGACTGGTGGCGTGCAACGAGCCCGAGATCACTGGCCCATCCCCTCGATGCGCGTGACGTGGGTCGGGGCGGTGTCGCTGGTGGTCGTGACCGCATCGGTGGCATCACTGATGGGAACCGACACCTCCGTCGGCACCCTGATCCCGGCCTACTTCTTTGCACTGATGGCTTTGAGCCTGGTGCCGTTGGCTGGCTATGCGGGACAGGTCTCGTTGGCGTCGCTGACGTTTGCTGGAATCGGCGCCTTGATGATGTCGGTGGTGGGTACGGATCATTCGCTGTGGGGTCTGATCGCTGCGGTAGTGGTCAGCGCTTTGGTCGGAGCGCTGATTGCCCTGCCAGCATTGCGGCTCTCAGGGATCTACCTAGCGCTGGCAACGGCGGCCTTCGCCATCCTGATGACCAAGATCGTGTTCACCCAGCCAGTCGTGATGCCAGGTGGCAACCGCCAAGTGCCGCCGATCGAGTTCGGGCCGATCTCGACCAAGTCGAACTTCGACCAGCTCCTCGTGATGAGTGTGTGTTTCGCGCTTCTGGGCGTTGCCATGATCGCCATTCGTCGAAGCGCCTTCGGGCGCCGACTCACCGCCATGAAGGATTCGCCAGTGGCGTGCGCCACGCTCGGGCTGAACTTGATGACCACCAAGATCGCTGTCTTTGCGTTGTCGTCGGGAATTGCCGGTTTCGCCGGGGCCATCTGGTACCGCCAGATCCAGTTCAGCGATTTCGAGCTCGTGCAGTCGATGTCGGTCACGATGTTGGCGGTCGTCGGCGGAGTTGGTGCGGTCGCCGGAGCGTTCTTCGGCGGGTTCCTCTTCGGGGTGACGTCCAACATCGTCCCGACCGTCTTCAAGAGCAACGCCATCGGGCTGTTCGGCTTTGCGGAGATCTCGGTGAGCGATCTGATGCAGGTGGCCCCCGGCTTTGCCGGGATCGGACTCTCGCAGAACCCGTCGGGAGCTATCGGCCAGATCGCAGACGCTTACCGGGACGTCTCGAAGTCACGTGTTGCCATTGCGGTGGCGATTGCGGGTCCGGCGGCGCTGTGGGTCGCCGCCAAGACCCAGTTGATCACCAACTGGTCGTTCACCGCTGCCATCGCCGTGTTCGTCTTTGGAGTGATCGGGTTGGTCCCGGCGTTGCTCGATGTCCCAGGTCGGGGAGCAGCCGGGCTCGGGTGGTGCGCCGCGGCGGTCGTGACAGTGGCGGCCGTCAGCTGGGAATCGCTGATCGAATCCAACGGTGTTCGGGTCGTGGCGATCGGGGCGGTGGCGGCACTCGTCGCACGGGTTGCGCTCAATATCGGCGGCATCGCTCTCCCGGGGTCGGCCCTACCGGAACCGTCTCCTGACTTCCTCGGGGTCGGCGCGCCGCTCACGCAGTCCGATGTGGTCGATGCCGAACAGGCGCTGGGTGTTCGTGAGCTGCTCGTGAAGAGTGGGGCCTGAACATGGCACTCCTCGAAACCCGCGGCCTGACGGTGAGGTTCGGGGGCCACTTGGCGGTGTCCGACGTCGACCTCGATGTGGCCGAAGGTGAGGTCACCGGGTTGATCGGGCCGAACGGCGCCGGCAAGACGACGACCTTCAACTTGGTGTGTGGAGTGCTGCCCCCCAGCGGCGGCAGCGTCACGCTGCTCGGCAAGAACGTGTCGAGCCTCGGTACCCACCGGCGGGCGCGCCGTGGAATCGGTCGAACCTTTCAGCGGCTCGAGGTGTTCGGCTCGATGTCGGTCCGCGACAACATTTTGTGTGGCGCTGAGATCCGACGGGGATGGTCGCGTCGAGCGGGATGCGGACCCCAACTCCTCGGCGGATCCGATTCCATGAGCGTCAGCGACGAGGCCGACCTGATCATCGAGCGGCTCGGGCTCACCGCAGTTCGCGATTCAATGGTGTCGCAGCTCCCGACCGGCTCGGCGCGCCTCGTCGAGTTGGGACGGGCCCTCGCCATTCGGCCACGGGTGTTGTTGTTGGACGAGCCGGCGTCGGGTCTCGACGCCGGCGAGACGGAATCGTTCGGAGAGCTCCTCCGCGAGCTGGCCGACGCCGGCCTGGCCATCTTGTTGGTAGAACACGACGTGGCGCTGGTCATGTCGGTTTGCGATCGGATCGCGGTGCTCGACTTCGGCCAGATCATCGCCAGCGGCTCACCGGAAGAGGTCCGTTCCAATGCGGCAGTGCGTGCGGCGTATCTCGGTGCGGACAGCTCATGACCGCCGCCTCCACGGCTCCGCTGCTCGAGCTGGTCGACGTTCGGGCCGCCTACCACGGAATCGAAGTGCTACACGGCGTCAACTTGGCTGTTCCGCCCGGAGCGGTCGTCGCCCTGCTCGGACCCAACGGTGCTGGTAAGACCACCACGATCGGGGTGATTGCCGGTCTGATCACCCCGACGTCGGGCCAAGTACTGATGGCGGGACGCAATACCGTCGGGGCGCGCCCAGAGGAGCTCGCCCGCCGCGGGGTGGTCACCATTCCCGAGGGGCGTGGCATCTTCCCGAACCTCTCGGTCCGCGAGAATTTGCAGATGGCCACGTTCACGGGTGTGTCGCTCCAAGACGTCGAATCGTTCACCTACGAGCAATTCCCTCGACTGGGCGAACGTCGCAAACAGCTCGCAGGGACCATGTCGGGCGGCGAACAACAGATGTTGGCGATGGCCCGGGGGCTCGCGTCGAACCCGGCGGTGTTGCTGCTCGACGAGCTGTCTATGGGCCTCGCCCCGTTGATTGTCGAGGAGCTCTACGGGATCGTGGCCGAGATCGCTCAACGAGGCGTCTCGATTCTCGTGGTCGAACAGTTCGCTCGCACGGTTCTGGGTGTCGCCGACCTGGCTGCCATCATGGTGCACGGGGTCGTTCGATCGATTGGTAGGCCAGCCGACATCGAAGCTGAATTGTCGACCGCCTACCTCGGCGGCTGATCATGCTCACCTCGTCCGTACATCTAGGGAGTCAGAGTGGACAACAACACTGAACGCATCGAAGCCTTCACCGAGGAAATCGGTTCGATGAAGCTTCGAGGGTCGAGCGCGTCGGGGGAGCGAACCCTGGTGCTCCTCGGGATCGCGGCGCTCGTGGTCGGAACGGCGTTGGCCGTGGTCGGTGGCATCCAAGCCTCCGGCACGACCAACCAGGCCGACCAGCGCGCCTTCATGGCGACGGGCAGCTTCATCGGCATCGCGCTGGTGATCGTCGGCGCCGCCCTGTTCGTGCGCTTCTCTCTCGCGCGCTACCTGCGCTTCTGGATGGTGCGCATGGTGCACGAGTCGCGCGCCAACACCGACCGGATCGTCCGAGCCATCAATGAGGCTGCCCCCAAATGACCGGGCGGGCTGTGCGTTCGATTTGCGGCAGTTTTCACCGCTCTCCTAGATTGTGTATGTATTCACAAGCGCTTCGTACCGGCCATTCGGCGAAGATGCGCTGCACCAGACCAACGACGATCTGATGAACAGCTCTCCGACTCCCGCACCACCCGCCGCCCAGCTCAACTCGAGCCATGGGTCGTTTGAATTGGTGGTCAGCCCGATCCTGTTGGGGCTGCTCGGCTGGTGGCTGGACCGCTCGGTGTTCGACACGACGCCCGTCCTCACCATCATCTTGTCGATGCTCGGTCTCGTTGGTGCCGTGATCAAGATCTACTTCGGCTACACGGCCCGCATGGCCGCGCATGCACAGGAATCTGTCTGGGCGTCCCATGAGTGACGCCAATCCGCTGATGAACCGCCTCGAGGGGCCAGCCCCCGCCATGGAGGTCGCGCTCGACATCATCAAGCGGTCGCTCTGGGTGTTGCCACTCTTCGTCGGTCTCGGGTTCGCGGGGTGGCGAGTACCGGGCGCGATGTCCGCCGGCTACGGACTGGCCATTGTGTTGGTGAATTTCTTCCTTGCCGCCTGGATACTGCAGACCACTGGTCGAATCAGCTTCGCCATGATGGCGGGCGGGGCCGGGTTCGGGTTCCTGCTGCGACTCGGCCTCATCATGGCTGCCGTATTGCTCGTCAAAGACGCCTGGTGGATCTCGTTGATTCCGCTGGGTCTGACGCTGATCGTTGCCCATCTGGGCCTGTTGTTCTGGGAGCTCCGCTACGTGTCGGGCTCGCTGGCATTTCCTGGGCTGAAGCCCACCCCACTTCACCACGAGGAGCACCACAACCGTGTTGGCTGAACTCAAGTTCCCCACCATCGAAGAAATGGTCGTCTGGCCAGAGGCGTTCTTCAAAGGCACCATCTTCGGGTTCAACAAGGTCGCCTTGATCTCGTTGATCGCCATGGCCATCCCTGTCATCTGGTTCCTGGTGGCCGGCTCGAAGAAGTCCTTGGTTCCTGCGGGTGCCCGCAACCTCGCCGAGGTCACGATCGAGTTCGTCGAGAAGCAGATCATCATGCAGACCATCGGGCGCGACGGCTTGGCCTACATGCCGCTGCTGATCTCGATGTTCCTGTTCATCCTCATCGGCAACCTCTTCGGCGTCGTCCCGACCTCGCACTTCGGGGCCAACGCCCGTATGGCCAATCCCGTGATCCTGGCGCTGTTGGCATGGGTGGTCTTCATCGGGGTGGGCCTCAAGCACCACGGCCTCCGCTACTTCAAGATGGCGTTGTTCCCGCCAGGCGTGCCCAAGGCGCTCTACCTGCTGGTGACGCCCATCGAGTTGATCTCCACCTTCCTGGTGCGGCCCTTCTCGCTCGCTGTCCGACTCTTCGCCAACTCGCTCGCGGGTCACATCCTGCTCATCACCTTCTCGGTGCTGACCGCCACCTTGTGGAGCGCCTCGGCGCTCGTGGCTGTGTCGCCGTTCTCGTTCTTCATGCTCATTGCCTTCACTGGCTTCGAGCTGATGGTCGCCTTCTTGCAGGCGTACATCTTCACCCTGCTCACCGCCGTGTACATCGGCGGCGCGCTCCATCCGGAGCACTGAGCCACCAGATCTCGACTCTCAGATCTCACAACCGGCCCGATGGATCCGCCATCGGCCCCAACACAGGAGAAACCACCCAATGAGTACCTTCGCATCTCTCGCCCAGGCTGGCGCCGAGGCCGTAGCCCTCACCGCCGACGATCAGAAGAGCATCGCTGGCGCCAGCGGTGCCGGCGCGGCCTACGGCCTTGCGGCCATCGGCCCCGGCATCGGCATCGGTTACCTCGTCGGCCAGGCCGTGCAGGCCATGGCCCGTCAGCCCGAGTCCGCCGGCCAGGTCCAGACCACCATGTTCTTGGGCATTGCGTTCACCGAGGCGCTCGCGCTCATCGGCTTCGTGGTGTTCATTCTGCTCAAGTTCGTCTGATCAACCATTCCGACAGTAGGAGTCACGCACATGCTGGCATCGTTGGCGATCCTCGCTGAGGGCGCAGGAGAAACCAAGGAAGTGATCAACCCGGTCCTTCCGACCGTCCCAGAGCTCGTCTGGGGTGGCATCGCGTTCTTTCTGCTGCTGATCCTGATGTGGGCGGTCTGTCTGCCTCCCATCAAGAAGGCGATGCGGCAGCGCGAGGAGCAGATCCAGGGCGATCTCGAAGCCGCCGAGCGTGCAGCGGTCGAGGCTGAGCAGGTTCGCCGCGATTACGACGCCACTCTGGCCGAGGCTCGCAGCGAAGCCGCCCGGATCATCGACGAGGCCCGCCAAGCCGGAGAAGCCCAGCGTGCTGAGATCGTCGGCGCTGCCGACACCGAGGTGTCGGCGCAACGGATGAGTGCCATGGCGGAGATCGAAACCGATCGTCGCTCGGCGCTCGATCAGCTGCGCGGTGAGGTCGGCGGCTTGGCGGTCGCCGCGGCATCGAAGGTCGTGCAACGACCCCTCGATACGTCCGCCAATCAGTCGGTCGTCGACGACCACGTCAACCGCAACAGCGGCCAGGCCTGAGAGGAACTGCATCGTGTTGTCCACCATTCTCGCCGCCGAATCCGAGGGAAACGGGTTCTGGCTCCCTCATGACATCAACGAGGTCATCTGGGGAACCATCGCGTTCGTCATCGTTGTTGGTGTCATCGTCTGGAAGGGCGGCCCCGCCATCAAGACCGCCATGGCAGCTCGACCCGAGCGGATCTCGGGAGAACTGTCCGCTGCCACCGACGCCTTGTCGGCGGCCGAGGCCAAGCGTGATGACATCAAGTCAGCCCTCGCCGATTCGGACAGCGAAGCTGCTCGGATCGTTGCCGAGGCCCACGAGACCGCCGAACGGCTCACCGCTGAGATCATCGAGCGGGCCCACGTCGAGGCGGCCTCCGTCCGCAGCCGAGCGCTCGTCGACATCGAGTCGTCGCGCCGGCAGGCAACGACCGACCTCACCCACGACATCTCCCGCTTGGCCCTCGGTGCGGCCGAGCAAGTGGTGCACAACAATCTCGACGACACGACCCAACAGAGCTTGATCGAGGCGTACATCGCCCAGGTCGGGTCCTCGAACTGACGGTCTGGAGCGACTGATGGAAACCAGAACTGACGCCTACGCCGAGGCACTCTTCAACGTGGCTCGGGCGGAGGGACACCTCGTCGAAGTCGAAGAGGAACTCTTCCGCTTCGGCACGGCACTCGAAGCCAACGACGAACTGCGCACAACCCTTGCTGATCCGCACATTCCGGCGGCTCGCCGCCAGCAGATCGTCGAGGATCTCCTCGGTGGCAAGGCGGGCGGCACCACGGTGGCGCTCATCTCGATGGTGGTCGGCACTGGTCGTGGCCACGATCTCCCCAAGATCATCTCCGAGCTCGGTCAGCGCTCCGCGGCATCGACCGGGACGGTCGTCGCCGAGGTCCGCTCCGCCGTGGCGCTCAGCGACGATCAGCAGGCCCGACTCGCCACCGCTATCTCTGCCCGTACCGGGCAGGACGTGACGGTCCGCAACGTGGTCGACCCCTCGGTACTCGGCGGCATCGTCACCCAGATCGGCGATTCCATCATCGACGGCAGCGTCCGCAGCCGTCTCACCCAACTTCGCGACGCATTCTGACCGGCAGGAAAAGAACCATGGCTGAACTCACCATCAACACGGCGGACATCACCGCCGCCATCCGCAAGAACCTCGACGGTTTCGTGCCCGACGTGTCGCTCACCCAGGTGGGTCGCGTTCTCGAGGTCGGCGACGGCATCGCTCGCGTGTCGGGTCTGCCCGATGCCGGGGTCAACGAGCTCCTCGAGTTCGAATCCGGCATGCTGGGCCTGGCCCTCAACCTCGACGAGGAGTCGATTGGTTGCGTGGTGCTCGGCGAGGTCGACCACATCGAAGAGGGCCAGTCCGTCAAGGCGACCGGCGAGATCCTCGACATTGCCGTCGGTGACGGCATGTTGGGCCGAGTTGTGAACGCCATGGGCGAGCCCATCGATGGCAAGGGGCCCCTCAGCAACGTCATTCGTCGTCGGATGGAGATCCAGGCGCCCGGCATCATGGGCCGTCAGCCGGTGCACGAGCCGATGCAGACAGGCATCAAGGCCATCGACTCGCTCATTCCGGTCGGCCGCGGTCAGCGAGAGCTGATCATCGGTGACCGCAAGACCGGCAAGACCACGGTCGCCATCGACGCCATCCTGAACCAGAAGGGCCTGGGGGTGAACTGCATCTACGTCGCCATCGGCCAGAAGGCCTCAACGGTGGCGCAGATCGTGGCTCGCCTCGAAGCCGCTGGAGCCATGGAGTACACCGTCGTCGTGGTCGCCCCGGCCTCGGACCCGGCACCGTTCAAGTACCTGGCGCCCTACGCCGGCTGCGCCATGGGCCAGCACTGGATGGACAACGGCGGCCATTCGCTCATCATCTACGACGATCTCTCCAAGCAGGCCGAGGCCTACCGCCAGATGTCGTTGCTGCTGCGTCGCCCGCCGGGCCGTGAGGCCTACCCCGGCGATGTCTTCTACCTGCACTCCCGTCTGTTGGAGCGCGCCGCCAAGTTGTCGGACGAAAAAGGCGCTGGCTCCATGACAGCACTGCCGATCATCGAGACCAAGGCTGGCGACGTCTCGGCGTACATCCCGACCAACGTGATTTCCATCACCGACGGCCAGATCTTCCTGCAGGACGACCTGTTCAAGTCGGGTGTGCGACCTGCCATCGATGTGGGCATTTCGGTGTCCCGTGTGGGCTCCGCCGCCCAGATCAAGGCCATGAAGTCAGCCGTGGGTACGCTCAAGAGTGACCTGCAGCAGTTCCGTGAGCTCGAGGCGTTCGCCGCCTTCGGCTCCGACCTCGACGCCGTATCGAAGGCTCAGCTCGAACGTGGCTACCGCCTCACCGAGCTGCTCAAGCAGGGAATCGGTGAGCCGGTGCCAGTGCAGGAGCAGGTCGTCGTATTGTTCGCTGGCACCCGCGGCTATCTCGACCACATCGACGTCTCCGAGGTCAAGCGCTACGAAGCCGAACTCCTCGAATGGTTCCGTGGTCGTCACGCCGACGTGCTGTCGGCCATCAAGTCGTCGGGCAAACTCGACGACGCCGAGGGCTTCGAGGCCGCGGTCAAGGCGTTCACCGATCAGTTCCTCTCGAAGCTGGTCGCCGAGTCGGCTCCCGACGCGGTCGACCCGGGCGAGGCCGATCTGACCAAGGTTTCGGCGCGGAACCATCTGCCCGAGGACGACATCGATCGCCCGAGTATCGATCGCCCGAGTATCGATCGCCCCGAGGGCGACGGGCCGCGCTGACGGATCTGTTGGACTGAGGAGCTCACATGCCAGGTGCACAAGAACGGGTACTTCGCCGTCGGATCGCGAGCGTGCAGAACACCAAGAAGATCACGCGCGCCATGGAGCTCATCGCTGCCACCCGGGTGGTCAAAGCCCAGCAGGCGGCCAACGCCGCCCGCCCCTACAGCGAGCACATCACTGACGTCATCCGTGACTTGGCGTCGGGCGGTGCAGTCAACCATCCGCTGCTGGCACCGGCCACTGGCGAGGGTCGTGTAGCGATCGTGGTGTTGAGTTCTGACCGGGGGCTCGCTGGGGCGTACAACTCGTCGGTGATCCGCGCCGCCGAGCGCGAGATCATGGCCGTTCGGTCGGAGGGCCGCGACTATGCATTGGTCGTCATCGGTCGAAAGGCCGAAACTTACTTTTCGTTCCGGAACTACGACATCGAGGCGAGCTACACCGGGTTCAGCGAGAAGCCGACCTATGAGAACGCCCGCGAGATCGCGGCGAAGGTCACCGAGTTGTTCTCGGGCGACGTCGATCGAGTCGAGCTCGTGTACACCCGCTTCGTTTCCATGGGCTCCCAAGACGTGACCGTCCGGCGGTTCCTGCCCCTCAACACCGGGAGCAGCAGCGGCGTCGACGACAAAACCGGCGCCTCGGCGGCCTTCGAGTTCGAGCCATCGGGCCGGACGGTGCTCGAAGCCCTCCTTCCTCGCTACGTTGAGTCACGACTCTTCGCTGCCATGCTCGACGGCGCTGCCTCGGAGCTCTCAGCCCGCCAACGGGCCATGAAGTCAGCTACTGACAATGCGCAGGAACTGATCATCAAGCTCTCTCGCAAGATGAACCAGGCCCGCCAGGATGCCATCACCACCGAGATCATGGAGATCATCAGCGGTGCCGAGGCGCTTGGCTCGGACAACGAACACGACGACAACCTCATTCTGGATCACCTCAATGCTGATCCCTTCCCCGGCCTGCACGGACCCGCCGCGCACGGCCATACCCGCTGACCCGCCACACCCGCTGACCAGCCATACCCGCTGATGCACAGGAGAACCTTCTCATGACAATCACCGAACCAGTACTCAAAGACGGGCGGATCATCGCCATCGCCGGCCCCGTGGTCGACGTCGAATTCCCACCCGACTCGCTGCCCGAGATCAACACGGCGCTCAAGTTCGAGATCAAGCTCGGCGGCGACGTCATCGAAGTCTGGGCAGAGGTCGCCCAACAGATCGGCGATTCGCGGGTCCGGGCTATTGCGCTCAAGCCGACCGATGGCCTGGTTCGCGGCACCATTGTCCGCAACACGGGCCATGGCATCCAGGTGCCCGTCGGTGACGCCACGCTCGGCCACGTGTTCAACGTGATCGGCGAGCCACTCGATGTGCCGTCGGTCAACGCCGACACCTACTGGGACATCCATCGTCCTGCCCCAGCGTTCGACACCCTGGAGCCCTCGGCCAAGATGTTCGAGACCGGCATCAAGGTCATCGATCTCCTCACCCCGTACCCCCAGGGCGGCAAGATCGGCCTGTTCGGCGGTGCCGGTGTGGGCAAGACCGTGCTCATCACCGAGATGATCAACCGGGTGGCATCGAACCACGGCGGCGTGTCCGTTTTCGCGGGTGTGGGCGAGCGGACCCGCGAGGGAACCGACCTCTTCATCGAGATGGGCGAGACCATGATGGGCGGGTCGGACGCCAACGTGCTGTCCAAGGCGGCGCTCTGCTTCGGTCAGATGGACGAGCCGCCAGGCGTGCGGCTGCGGATTGCTCTCGCGGCGCTGACGATGGCGGAGTATTTCCGTGACGTGCAAGGCCAGGACGTGCTGTTGTTCATCGACAACATCTTCCGTTTCACCCAGGCCGGTTCCGAGGTGTCGACGTTGCTCGGCCGTATGCCCTCAGCGGTGGGCTACCAGCCGACGCTCGCCGATGAGATGGGATCGCTCCAGGAGCGCATCACGTCGACCGGTGGCCGCTCGATCACGTCGCTACAGGCCGTGTATGTGCCCGCTGATGACTACACCGATCCGGCGCCGTTCACCTCGTTCACCCACTTCGACGGCACCACCGAGCTGAGCCGTGACATTGCGGCCCTCGGCATCTACCCCGCCGTGGATCCGTTGTCCTCGACCTCGTCGATCCTCGCTCCCGAGGTCGTCGGCGAGCGCCACTACCGGGTCGCCCGCCGTGTGCAGGAGATTCTGCAGCGCTACAAGGAGCTCCAGGACATCATCGCCATCCTCGGACTCGACGAACTGTCCGAAGAGGACCGCGTGACCGTGAACCGTGCCCGCAAGGTGCAGAAATTCCTGGCCCAGCCCATGTACGTGGCCGAGGTCTTCACCGGCCTGCCCGGGATCACGACGCCAGTCGATGAGACCATCGAGAGCTTCGAGATGATCATCAACGGTGACCTCGATCACCTGCCGGAGCAGGCGTTCTACAACGTCGGCGGCGCCGAGGATGTCATTCGCAAGGCGAAGGAACTGGAAAAGAGCTCCTGATGGCCATCCTGCGAGTCGAACTCGTCTCACCGGAGCGCATTGCGTATTCCGGGGAGGCGAAGATGATCATCGCCCGGACGATCGAGGGCGACATCGCCTTCCTGCCTGGGCACGTTCCATTCATCGGGGTCCTCGATACCCATGTGGCTCGTGTGCTGCTCGACGAGGGCGGCGAACAGACCATTGCGGTGCACCAAGGATTCGTCGAAGTGTCGCCCGCTGACGACAACGGCGACACGCTCGTCACGATCCTGTCCGACGTATGCGAGCTCGGTGGCGACATCGATATCGACCGAGCCGAACGCGCCAGGGTCGCCGCCGAGGAAGCTATCCGCAGCGATGCCGCCGATGTCGTGGCGGTCGCTGCGCTACGGCGGGCCGAGGCCCGTCTGGCCGCTGCCGCCTGAACCCGCTGCCCGCCTAGACGTCGAGTTTGTCGGGGCGGTGACGGGCGTCGATCCGACGGACCGTGCCCGAGCGTGACCGCATCACCATCGACTGGGTGGTGATCAGCGACGCCGAGTAGTGGACACCCTTGAGCAGATCGCCGTCGGTGATGCCGGTCGAGGCGAAGAAGCAGTTGTCGCTGGCCACGAGCGTGTCCTGGGTGAGCACCTGATCGAGGTCGTAGCCAGCCTCGAGCGCCGCCCGCCGCTCAACCTCGTTGCGTGGCCACAACCGACCCAGGATGATTCCCCCCATGCACTTCATGGCAGCAGCCGCGATCACTCCCTCGGGGGTGCCTCCCACGCCGAACATGATGTCGGCGCCGGAATCGGGCCAGGCCGTCGAGATGGCGCCGTTGACGTCGCCGTCCTGGATCATGCGGATGCGTGCGCCAGCGGCGCGGATCTCGGCGATCAGTTCGGCGTGGCGAGGACGGTCCAACACCACGGCGGTGATGTCACGGATGTGTTCGCCCTTGGCCTTGGCGACCTTGGCGAGGTTGTCGGCAACGGGGGCATCGAGATCGACGACCCCAGCGGACTCGGGTCCGACGGCGAGCTTGTCCATGTAGACGCACGGCCCCGGATCGAACATCGACCCTCGGTCGGCCACCGCGATGACGGCAATGGCGCCGGCTCGCCCCATGGCGGTGAGCGTGGTGCCTTCGACCGGGTCGACGGCGATGTCACACGAGGGGCCGGTCCCGTCGCCGACCTCTTCGCCGTTGAACAACATGGGCGCTTCGTCCTTCTCGCCCTCGCCGATGACCACGACACCCTTCATCGCGACCGTGGTGAGCAGCAGTCGCATGGCATCGACGGCTGCGCCGTCGGCGGCCAACTTGTCGCCGTTGCCCACCCAACGTGAGGCCGCCAGTGCGGCGGCCTCGGTGGTACGGACGAGTTCCATGGCCAGGTTGCGGTCAGGGGCGTGGAGATCCATTCCGAGACGTTACCGATGGCCACGAGGGCGCTCCGAATCGGACGCCACACCGTGAGTCAGATCGTCGGACTCACAGATGCAAGGATGTCGTCGTGAACGATCTGCATCCTGACGCTCCGACCGACGAAGAAGCTGGCGAAGAAACTGGCGGAGACGCTGGCGAAGAAACTGGCG
>Ga0105047_10000943_pt1 | contig 51168 bp, 43 predicted proteins | sample MAT04_FD_78384 | JGI IMG/M metagenome (GOLD analysis project Ga0105047, IMG submission 78384) | Freshwater microbial communities from Lake Fryxell liftoff mats and glacier meltwater in Antarctica - MAT-04 (megahit assembly) | ecosystem: Environmental > Aquatic > Freshwater > Ice > Liftoff...
CTGCAAGCCGAACTGGTTCAGTTGCGGAACAAAGTGAAAACCTTGACCGTCGCCACCGCCGTTGGCGGAGCGCTATTGCTGGCGGCGATCGGCATCGCTGTTTTCGGAGGGTGAGCGATGCTCACCCCTGCCGTTCCGACAACTTCTTAAGCCCTTCGGCATTCAGCACGCGAATGCGTTCGCGGCCGAGGCTGACCAGTTCGCGTTGTTCGAAGTTCTTCAGCAGGCGGCCGACGATGTCGCGCACGGTGCCGAGGCGGTCGGCGAGTTTGGCGTGCGAGGTTTTCAGTTCGGGCGCTTCTTCCAGCAGCAGCGCGGCGAGGCGTTGATCCAGCTTCTGGAAGGCGATGGCGTCGACCAGCAGCATCAGGTCGGCGAGGCGCTGGCTGAACTGGCTGAACACGAATTCGCGGAAGGCTTCGTTGCGCGCCAGCAGTTGTTTGAAGGTGGATGGCTGGATGGTCAGCATCATCAGGTCGGTCTGCGCGATGGCGGTGGCCGAGTAGTTCGCCTTGCCCAGCATGCAGCTCGATGAAATCAGGCAACTGCCGCCCGGTTGCAGCCGGTAAAGCTCGACTTCGCGGCCGTTGCTGCCGAGTTTGACGACCCGGATCGAGCCGGCCAGCAGCATCGAAAAGCCCATGCACGGGCTGTTGGTGTTGAATGGCGTCGCGCCTTTGGCGACGCGCCGCACATGCGCCGCCCGCATCGCTTCTTCCAGGTCTTCCGGCGGCAGGGTTTTGAAGATGTCGAACTGGGTCAGCAATTCCTTGCGGATGTCGATCTTGATCTCCGCCAACTCCGCCGCCTCAGCCAATTGTTTGCGCGCCGGCATCTCAGGCCGCTCCCGCCGGCGTGGCGTAGTTGTCGAGCAGCATGACGTAGCCTTCGCGGGTCAGCGCCGAGGTATCGGTCCAGGTTTTTTGGCTCAGCCTGCCGCGAAAATCGGTCAGCGTGGCGAAGTTTTTTTCTTCCATCCAGGCGCTGATGCCAGCCAGGATTTCGCTCAGCCGGTCCGGCCCATGTTGCAGCAACGCGCTGGTCAGGTGCACCACATCGGCGCCGGAGAGCAGCATCTTGACGCTGTCCTGCCAAGTGTAGACGCCGCCGCTGGCCGCCAGTTTCAGGCCGACGCGGCCATACAGTAGTGAAATCCAGCGCATCGCCAGCAGGCGTTCGTTCGGCCCGGAGAGCAGGTGCTGGTCGGTTGGCGACAGGGTGTCGAGGTCGATATCGGGCTGGAAGAAGCGGTTGAACAGCACCACCGCGCCGGCACCATTGGCTTCCAGTTTTTGCAGGAACGAGGGGAGTGCGCAGAAATAAGGCGTCACCTTCATCGTGATCGGCAACGAGACCGCCTCGCGCAGCGACTTGAGCAGGTAGATAAAGCGGCCCTCGATGCTTTCCGGCGTCTGCGCCGCATCGGCGGCGATGTAATAGACGTTGAGTTCGAGCGCGTCGGCGCCGGCCTGTTCCAGTTGCCGCCCAACCGCCACCCAATCGGTCATGCCGACGCCATTCAACGAGGCGATGACCGGGATTTCCAGCGCTGATTTGAGTGCCTCAATCTGTTCCAGATACAGATCAAGTCCGCTGCGATAGCGGAAATTCTGCCCATGCATGCCGGCCGCCGCGGCCTGGGCGATGGCCTGATCGATCAGACGGCGCTCCATGTCGACGGCATCGCTGCGCAGGTCTTCCTCGAACAGCGAATACATCACCAACGCCGCCGCGCCGGCATCTTCCAGCGCGCGCGCCGAATCGACGTTGCGCGATAGTGGCGAGGCGGACGGCACCAGCGGGTTTTTCAGTTTGAGGCCGAGGTACTCGGTGGTCAGGTCAACCATGTCGGGGCTCCGTCGGATAGACGCAATAGACGCAAATTTTAGGCATGTGATTCATAACGATTAAATGCATTACACAGTGATCTGTAGGTGCGAATTTATTCGCACAATCAATGCTTCAAGTGCGAATAAATTCGCACCTACACGCATTTCAACTGTGCTTGTTCGGTTCATGAATAAGCCGGCAGTGTGGTCAGGCGCGCGTCATCGATCGGAATGCCGATCGCGAAGTGATAAACCACCTGATAGCGGGTGTTTTCCTCACCCAACCCCAAACCAAGTACTTCATGCACCGCGTCGTCGAAGAAACAGCCGATGCCGGTGCCGCGCCAGCCGGCGGCTTCCGCTTCCAGCGTCAGGCAGTGGCCGAGCATGCCGGCTTCCCAGTGCAGATGCCGCCAGGCGGCCGGGTTGGCCTGGATCGGTGCGTCAAATTCAGCGATGAACATCACCGCGAAGGCGCTCTGCGAGGCGATGTCCTGATGGCAGGACAGCGTGCGCGCGGTGCGCTCGACCTTCGCCGCCATTAATTGATACAGCGGCAGTTCGGTGTCGGCCAGCCTCCAGGTGAACAGGTCCGGCAGGGTCTGTTTCAAGTCCGCCAGCGCCGCAGTGGAACGCGGCAGCGCGTACAAACCGGGTTGCATGCCTTCGACGCGATGCACCAGCAGTACCGGATGCACGCGCGGCGCATGCGGCCACAAACGCCAGACCGGCGCACCACCCGGCAGCATGGCGGCCAACAGGCGGCGAAAAACAGCGTGCGGCATGACGCTGACGCCATCGAATGCCTGCGCACTGCGGCGTTGCAGGATGACCTGGGTAGCGGCGGTCTCGGCAAGTGAAGCAACCTGCGTCGCGGCGGATGCGTCCGCACGCGAACCCCACGGCAATCCACCGCGCGTTGCCACCGCCACTTCCTCGATCATCGGCCAGTCATACATCGGCTTCGGGTCGAGCAAGCCGGGCTGGCCGGCCCAGTGCGTCCAGGCCGGCGGCAACGCTGTTGACCCCGCCACGTCGGGCTGCAAGGCCACGATGACTTCCGCTTCTTCCGCTTCGACGCCGGCAAAATCCGCTGCCCGATCCACCCCCAGGCGCGCGGCCGTCTCGGCCGGCGACAGGTTCAGCAGGCGCGCTGACCAGCCATGCAACGCGGCGGCGTAGGCCAGCGCGGCGAGGACATGGCCCATGTCGAGCTGGCAATAACGGAACGCGCGCTCGCCGTATTTCCAGGCTTCGCGCCAGGCGATCGAGCTGTAACCGAGCCAGACGGTGGGCATCTCCGGCGGCGCTGCATCCAACCAGGCACGTCTTTCCAGGCTGTGATCGAACGGCTGATAGTGATGCAGGCCATCCGCCAGACCCGGCACGCCGGCGCTGATCAGCCAGGTTTCGGTGGGGTGCAGATTGCCGGATGACGGATGCGCGCGCAGCGACCAGCGGCTCGCGCCATATTGCTTCCAGGCGGTGATGCCGGCGCACAGACGCAGCAAGGAACCCAGGCTGGCCGGAGTGAAATCCTGCGCCGGGCGCGCTTGATCGAGTTGCGGCCAGGCGATGTCCGCCATCTGAATCTCGCGCGGCAAAAGCTGCTTCGCGGCCTCGGCCCAATGCCGGAAGGCCGCCGGCTGGGCGTCCCAATCGAGCCCGGCCGGGCCGTTGGCGTAGCGCGCCAGATGATGTTTGGTGCGGGCGTGATAGGCCAGCGTGGTGGCGATCGGGTCGGTCATAGCTGCGCTCGCGGAAGAGGGTTCAAGGTTAAAGATTCAAGCCAATATGGGGGGCGGTTTTCGTGTTGGCAATCGTATCGATTGAATTAAGCACTGGCACCCAGGAGTGCACGCGTCGACAATTCGGCTAAATTTTTCTAACCAATAAAAACCCGTCCTGATGTCATCTGCTGTCCTCAAACAACCCCTCGCCATGAACCTGAGACCCCGCTTCCTGCAACAGTTTGATCAAGCCATGCAGGACATGGCGCGGGGCGAAACCGCCGCGCCTCTGTCGAGCCGCAGCAGCTCGGGTGAAATCGCGCGTCTGATCGAACACTTCCTGCGTCTGGCGCGCATCCAGCAGAAAATCCGGCCGCAACTGTTATCGCAGCTGGGCCGATGGCGTCGCCAGAACAGCGCTCGGCAAGGCGCTTGAGTAACCCGACCAATAGCGATCGCGCAACGCAAGCACGACCCGCACCACAACCCGCAACCACGACCCGAGACAGGATTCAAAACCATGCCCAATGCCAAGCTTGCAGCAACGTCAGGTCAGACCCCTGCCGGTCAGACAGCAGAAACCGCCACCACTGTAAACATTCGCACCGGACAAACGGTTGCGGCGTTGAAGCGGGCATTCCTCGATAACCTGTTCTATAGCCAGGGCCGTTTTCTGGAAGTGGCGAAGCCGAACGATCTCTACCAGGCGCTGGCGCATACTGTGCGCGATCATTTGCTGCATCGCTGGGTCAACACGGTGCAGACCTACGCCAAATCAAACTGTCGCACGGTTTGCTACCTGTCCGCCGAATACCTGCCCGGCCCGCATCTGGCCAACAATCTGCTCAATCTGGGTATTACCGAAAACGTGCGCCTGGCACTGGCGGAACTGGGGCTCGATCTAGCCAGCATCATCGAGCGGGAAGAAGACCCCGGCCTCGGCAACGGCGGCCTTGGCCGTCTGGCGGCCTGCTTCATGGATTCGCTGGCCACCTTGCAGGTGCCGGCGATGAGCTACGGCATCCGCTACGAATACGGCATTTTCGCTCAGCAGATCCGCGACGGCTGGCAGGTAGAAACCACCGATACCTGGCTGCACTACGGTAATCCATGGGAAGTACGGCGGCCGAATATCGTGTACGAGATTGGCATTGGCGGTCGCAGCGAGCAGTACACCGATGCGCACGGCCAGACGCGGGTGCGCTGGATGCCGCATGAAACGTTTCGCGGCATCGCGCATGACACGCCGATCCTCGGTTACGACGTCAACACGGTGAACCTGCTGCGTCTGTGGGCGGCGGAGGCTGCGGAAGCGTTCGATTTCCAGGCCTTCAACCAGGGCGATTACGTCGGCGCGGTGATGCGCCAGGTGCGTTCCGAGACGATCTCGAAAGTGCTCTACCCGAACGATGAAGCCGAGATGGGCAAGCGCCTGCGTCTGTTGCAGCAGTATTTCTTCGTTTCCTGCTCGCTGCAGGACATGTTGCGCATCTACAAGAGCACCGGCCAGCCGCTGGAAAACTTCCACGAAAAATACGCCGCCCAGCTCAACGACACCCACCCGACCATCGCCATCGTCGAACTGATGCGCCTGCTGGTCGATGTCCACTTCATGGCGTGGGACACGGCCTGGGACATCACCCGCAAGACCTTTGCCTACACCAATCACACACTGCTGCCGGAAGCGCTGGAAAAATGGCCGTTGCCGTTGTTCGAAAGTGTGCTGCCGCGGCATCTGGAAATCATCTACATCATCAACAGCCGTTTCATGGACGACATGCGCCTGCGCTATCCGTTCGACCCGGACCGCATCGCCCGCCTGTCGCTGATCGATGAAAACGGGCCGCGCTATGTCCGCATGGCGAACCTGGCCTGCGTTGGCAGCCATGCCATCAACGGCGTTGCCGAACTGCATTCGCGCCTGCTGGCCGAGACCGTGCTGAAGGATTTCCACGACATCTGGCCGGAGAAATTCCAGAACAAGACGAATGGCGTCACGCCGCGCCGTTTCATCATGTTGTCCAACCCCGGCCTGGCGGATTTGCTGACCGAGACGCTGGGTGAAGGCTGGGGCAAAGACCTGTATCGCCTGCGCGAAATTGAACGCTACGCTGACGATGCCGCCTTCCAGGCCCGCTGGCGCGCGGTGAAGCTGGAGCGCAAGAACAACCTGGCGCGCTACGTCGATGCCAACCTCGGCATCCAGCTCGACCCCGCCAGCCTGTTCGACGTACAGGTCAAGCGCATCCACGAATACAAGCGTCAACTGCTCAACCTGCTGCACATCGTCACCTTGTACAACCGCATCAAGCGCAACCCCGGCAGCGAGATTCAGTCGCGCAGCTTCATCTTTGGCGGCAAGGCGGCACCGGGTTATCACATGGCCAAGCTGATCATCAAGCTGATCAATTCGGTGGCCGAGGTGGTCAACCGCGACCACGATGTCGCCGGCCGCCTGAAAGTGGTGTTCATCCCCGATTTCAACGTCAAGGTTGCGCACCATATCTATCCCGCCGCCAATCTGTCGGAACAGATTTCCACCGCCGGCAAGGAAGCCTCCGGCACCGGCAACATGAAGTTCTCGATGAACGGCGCGCTGACCATCGGTACGCTGGACGGCGCCAACGTCGAAATTCGGGAAGAGGTCGGCGCCGAAAACTTCTTCCTGTTCGGCCTCACCGCCTCCGAAGTCGAACGTGTCAAAGCCGAACACTATCGGCCGTGGGAGATCTATCAGCGGCAGGAAGAATTGCGCGGCGTCATCGACCTGATCAACAACGGCATGTTCTCGCACGGCGACGGCAGCCTGTTCCGGCCGATCATCGACCACTTGCTCAGCCGCGACGAATACCTGCTCTGCGCCGACTTCGCCAGCTATATCGCCTGCCAGGACGCGGTCAGCCGCACCTACGCCGACGAACGCGCCTGGACCCGCATGTCGATCCTCAACGTCGCCCGCATGGGCAAGTTCTCCTCCGACCGCACCATCGCGGAATACTGCCGCGAGATCTGGCAGGTGGAACCGGTGAGCGTGAAGGTGGCGGATTAAGTGGCGTAGGGCGGATGAGCGATAGCGATTCCGCCCTACGGCAAGCCAATCACAAAGCGCTGCTTGCCGGAAACCGTGCGCGGGATTTCGTCCAGGTAGTTCACTTCCAGCCTCACGTCTGAGCCCATCGCCTGGCGGATTTTGTCGATCAGTGCGGCCTGCATTTCGCTACTCAGTTTTTCGCTGGCCACCAGATTCAGCACGATGCGATCCAGCGCGTGCTGTACCCATTGGTATTGGCGAATCTGGGTCTGGCCATCAAGCATTCGGTTGAACACGCCGGGATGGATGCGCTGGCCGGCCTGGCCGCGAATCCAGTCGTTCTGTCGGCACATCCCCATTTCCATCAGTGGAAACGGCGAGCCGCAAGCACATTCGCCGTCCAGCAGACGGCCGGAATCGCCTAGCTTGTAACGAATGAACGGCATCAGCCGATTGGTCAGTGAGGTCACGATCAGCTGATCGTCACCATTGATGCGCTCCGATTCCAGCATAACCAGGTCGGCGAATACATGCAGGTTGCCGTGGCGGCATTCCCAGGCAATGTTGGGCACTTCGCGGCAGCCGTATTGGTTGAATACTTTGCAGTCGAATGCCTGCTGCATCAGGTCGCGCTGGGTGTCGGTGAGGACTTCGGCGGTGGCATAGACGCCAATCAGGCTGCGCGGCATTTTCAGTTTGCTGGCGAGGATGAAGCGCGCCAGTTCGCTCATCGCCGAGGCATAGCCGTAAAGCAGCACCGGCTTGTAGGCTTGAATGAAACGCGCCCACTCCAGCAGTTTTGCCGGACTGAACTCGGTCGCGGCGAGGGTCTTTTCGCCAGCAATCCAATCGGACCAGATTGCACCCCAACCCGCACCCCAACCCGCACCCCAACCCGAGCCAAACACCCCGCCCGCCGCCACATCCTGCCGCGCGCCCCAGAAATTCAGCACCTTCTGCCCCGGCCGCCAGCCCGACATCATGAAGCCGCGCATCATCCCGGCGCGCATCAGCTCGTGCTTGGCCTCGTCGTACCAGAACGCCAGCGGCTTGCCGGTGGAACCGCCGGTGTGGCCAAGCTTGACCTGGCTGCGACCGGCACGCGGTTGGCTGTCTCGCGCCAACAAATCATTCAACCGTTCACGCACAGCGTCCTTTTCCAGCAAGGGAATCAACTTCAACTCACCAGGAGAAAAATCAATGCTTTCAATATCGTCATCCCGGCGATCACCCGCACTGGACCCCGGCCTGCGCCGGGGGGACGAATTGACGATGTCGCGCAAACATTCTGCGTAATACGGCACGTTAGCGGCGGCAAAAGCGACGATCCCGGCGAAGTCCGCCTGCTGTTTGCGTAGCAGCTGATCCCGATTCAACGCCTGATTGCGCAGCAGGATTTCAAGCTGGGCATAGCGTGCGGGATAGCGTCGTCGATGAAGCCAGTAGCGGAGTGAAGGCAACTTTGATGTCCTCGGATATGCGGACTGAGCGGGGCGAGCAAGCCCCGCATTGCAAGCGCAAGGCGGTTGCGTGGGCCGGTGGAAGCAGTCGGCCACGAGCAGACCTTCAGGTTGATCGCCTTGAAGGATTCTTGTTCGGCCATTGCGCCCATTCTGCTTGAAATGATGTCAGTCATTCGCCAATGACTGCTTTCCCTGACTCAGAGTGAGCCACCCGACTAGGAAGTGGCCTTTGAACTGCTGATCATTGGCCGACCGTTTGATCTCCCCAGATTGCAAGGTGTCTGCGTCGTCTTGATGCTTCCTTAATACGGACCACCCTGGTCTTCGCCTTTTCTTGATTCCAGTTGATCTAGTGTTCAGGTCGTAGTGATTTGTTTCAACCGGCATCCACAGGAGGCTTCATGGACCTGATCTATCTCTTCGCCCTTCTGGCGTTCTTCGCCGCTACCGCCGCGCTGGCGGTGGCCCCCGGCCTGACGCCTTTCACCGCTGATGAATCCACGAGCAAGATCACCGGCCAGTTCCTTCCAGCCGACCTTGCGGCAGATGAGGTTGATAACTTTGAAAGTGCTCCTGTTAAACAACCAAGCATTCAAGGTGTAAATTGAATCAAGTGTGGATACCTTTCCTGGCGGATAAAAAATCCTGAGTTATGGCTCGAAAAAGCTGACATTGGCAACTTGCTGGTTTTTTACCGAACGTCCCTTATGGCCGTGCAAGATTCATTCGATGCGGCCCGCCTGGATGGACGCACTGGTGTTGAAACCCGACACTCAAACCACTTCTCCATCGAGTGACCCACTCAGGTAAATGCCGAGCCAGGCCCTTCGACAATGGATTCTGCAAATATTATTGCGCCTGTGCCGGCCGGCTTGGACTGGGATGACGGGCTAATCTTTTTTCACCCTTTGAACGCTTCCGGCGAGTCAAGATAAGCCTGTTCTTCCGGTGTGCTCTTGCGGCCGAGGATGGCGTTGCGATGCGGGAAGCGGCCGAAGCGGCGGACGATGCCGCGATGGTGTTCGGCGAAGCGCAGGTTGTCGATGAGGCCGGCGCGCTGGAACAAAGCGACGGACTGGTCCTGGTCGGTCAGGTTTTCGCTGTGCATCAGAGGTATATAAAGGAACTGGACGCGATCGCGCGGCAGGCGCTGGTCGTCGCCGCGCGTGACGGCTTGCCGGGCCACCGCGACGGCATGCTGTTCGGTTGCGAATGCTTTGGGTTTGCCGCGAAACATGTTGAGCGGCAGTTGGTCGAGGATGATGGTCAGCGCCAGCGCGCCGTCGGGCGTGTCGCTCCAGGCATCGAGTTCGCCGTTGGCGGCGCGCTGCCAGAGGGCTTCGTAGCGTTGCCGAATCTCGTCGTCCAGGGCGGGCGTCGAGGCGAACCAGTGCTTGCTCAGGCGCGGCGAGTACCAGTATTCCATTACGTCCTGAATGTCTTGGGCTTGCGTCATGGTCCGGGCTCCAGTCAGGGGTGGATGATTCCAAAATTCTCGTTTCGCCTCGTATAACCCAACTTGGGGGTGATTGCCAGGCCGGCACAGCCTCGGCGAGAGAACCCGAGATGCCACCGGTGTGTTGCAATGGCATCTTGATCGGGCGCCGGATTCAGGTAAGCGACAGGCGGCAAGCGGCAAGCTGTAAACAGCAAGTCTCAAGCTGCGCACCCTCCTGTGACAAGCAGTGCGCGCGGCGCTCCCTGTCGGACTTTGCTACGCCCTTCAGCTTTCCTGCCGATGACTTCGCTAACATGATGCATTTCGATACTGAACGGCAATGCATCACCGAATCCCGCCATGCTGCGCAGCCATCTGGCCGAGCGCGATCTTTTCGAGCGACATGTTGCCTGCCGCTGCTGGCAGAATTCCTGCTTTCTTATGAGTGGCATGCTATGTCAATGCGACGTCTGCCCAAGCGTCCACGTTTTGAGTGAGAGATTGAAATGAGTCAACAAGCGACCGTTGTGCGACCAGGCAAACCTTACCCGCTAGGCGCCACCTGGGACGGAGAAGGGGTGAACTTCGCGCTCTTTTCCGAACATGCGGTAAAAGTCGAGCTCTGTCTGTTCGATTCTCGCGGCCGCCGCGAAACCACGCGCATCGAATTGGGCGAGCAGACCGATCTGGTCTGGCACTGTTATCTGCCCGGCGCGACACCCGGCCTGTTGTATGGTTACCGCGTCCATGGCCCTTATCAGCCGCAACGTGGGCACCGCTTCAACCCGAACAAGCTGCTGCTTGACCCCTACGCCAAGGCGGCGGTGGGAAAGCTTCGCTGGAGCGATGCGTTGTTTGGTTACAAGGTTGGGGCGAAGCAGGAAGACCTGTCGTTTGACTGGCGTGACAACGCGCTGGCGATGCCGAAATGCAAGGTCATCGACCCAGCCTTCGACTGGGAGGACGACCGCGCGCCGGACACGCCATGGAACGACACCCTGATCTACGAGATGCACGTCAAGGGTTTCACCGCGCTGCATCCCGACATCCCGGCGCCATTGCGCGGCACCTACTCCGGCCTGGCCAGCGCGCCGGCAATCGAGCATTTGCGGCGCCTTGGCGTGACAGCGGTGGAGCTGATGCCGGTGCATTACTTCGCCGACGACCGCCATCTGGTGGAGCGGGGATTAAGCAACTACTGGGGCTACAACTCGCTTGGATTTTTTGTGCCGGATCGTCGCTACGCTGCGACCGACGACCCGGTGCGCGAATTCAAAAACATGGTCAAGACGCTGCACCGGGCCGGCCTCGAAGTCATTCTCGATGTGGTCTACAACCACACCGCCGAAGGCAATCACCTGGGCCCGACGCTGAGCCTGCGCGGCATCGACAACGCCGCCTATTACCGACTGACAGCGGCCAATCCGCGTTTCTGCATGGATTACACCGGCTGCGGCAACACCCTCAACATGATGCAGCCGCGGGTGCTGCAGATGATCATGGACAGCCTGCGCTACTGGGTGCAGGAAATGCATGTCGATGGCTTCCGCTTCGATCTGGCGGCGGCGCTGGCGCGGGAACTGCACGATGTCGACCGGCTCGGCGCCTTCTTCGACATCATCCACCAGGACCCGGTGCTGTCTCGCGTCAAGCTGATCGCCGAACCCTGGGATCTGGGTGAAGGCGGCTATCAGGTGGGCAATTTCCCGGTCGGCTGGACGGAATGGAACGCTAAATATCGCGACGCCTTGCGGGCTTGCTGGAAGGGTGAAGGCGGCTTGATCGGTGACCTCGCCTACCGTCTTACCGGATCGAGCGACCTCTACGCGCACAACGGCCGCCGGCCCTACGCCAGCATTAATTTCATCACCGCCCACGATGGCTATACGTTGCAGGACATGGTCAGCTTCGAGCAGAAGCACAACCAGGCCAATGGCGAGAAAAACCGCGACGGCGAAAGCAACAACCTGTCCTGGAACTGCGGTGCCGAGGGTGCGATCGACGACCGGGACATCCTCGCCCTGCGCGCCCGGCAAAAGCGCAACTTCCTCGCTACGCTGTTTCTCTCGCAGGGCGTGCCGATGCTGCTGGCGGGCGATGAAATGGGGCGCAGCCAGCAAGGCAACAACAATGCCTATTGCCAGGACAACGAGATCAGCTGGCTGAACTGGCAACTGCAGCCGGAAGATGAAGAACTGCTGGCGTTTGTCCAGTTCATGATCAGCGTCCGCAAAGCGCATCCGATTTTCCGGCGCAGCAGTTTTTTTCAGGACCAGCGCCTACGCGGCAAAGTCAAAAACATCATGTGGCTGAATCCGGATGGACTCGAAATGGGCAATGACGAATGGAATCAGGGTTTTGCCCGTTGCCTTGGCATGTACCTCGCGGGCGACGCGATCGGCGAAGTCGACCGGCTTGGCAATCCGGTTTGCGACGATGATTTTCTGCTCATGCTGAATGCCTCGGCGGAAGATATCCCCTTCACCTTGCCCGGCTTTCGTTCACGCTCACGCTGGCTCACCCTGGTCGATACGAGTTTTTCCACTGGTCAGGCGAACATCAAACGCTATGCACGCGGCAGCGCCTACCCCCTCCAGGCGCGATCCCTGGTCCTGCTGCGACAGCCAACGGACTGACTGGATTCGATCGAAATCAATGGCTTGCTGTGGCAAGCCCCGGTATCAACTCCTGAACACGTCTCCACTCAGCGGGTCGATGATGCGGGACGGGCGTTTGCGCTGGCCGATATGGCCTGGAAGGGCCCATACGCCAGTGCCGAAGGTGCGGCTGCAGGCGGCGGCGGTTTTGAGTGCGTGTTTGCCGGCGTGGTTGGCGCTGGTGGAGACCAGCGCCATGCCGAGGTGCCGGCAGAGGCGCGCGGTTTCCTGATGCGCGGTCACTCGCACCGCGAGTTTGCCGTGCGCGCCGCGCAACCAGCGCGGGCAATGTTGGGTGGCGCTGAGCAACAGCGTAATCGGTCCCGGCCAGCATGCATCCAGACGCGCGGTCAGCGAGGCGGGTATCGGGTCAAGGTAGCGGCGGAATTGGTCTGGATTGGCGCCGATCAGGATCAGGCCTTTGTTTTGCGGCCGCCGTTTCAGCTTCAGGATGCGTTGTACCGCGCGTCGGTTGGCGGGGTCGCAGCCGAGGCCATAGCAGGATTCAGTGGCGTAGGCGATGACGCCGCCGCGCTTGAGATAGGCGCGTAGGCGTTGGATATCGGGCAACGGCGTGTGCAAGGAGGACATCACGGCGCTCTTTTAACGCCGCGAAGGATTATTTTTTCTTGCGACCGATCGCGCGCCAGCCGATGTCGAGCCGCATTTGGCGACCGGCGAAGTCGATCGCCTTGGCGGCTTGGAAGGCCCGCGTCTGCGCCATTTTGACGGTGTCGCCGAGGGCGGTGACGCACAACACGCGGCCACCGGCGGTGACCACTTGATCGGCTTGCAACGCGGTGCCGGCATGGAATACATGGACGTCTTCATTGCCCGTGATGCTGCTATCGGTCAACCCGGTGATCGCATCGCCCTTACGCGGATTGTCCGGATAGTTGGCGGCGGCCATCACGACGCCGAGGGCAAAGCGGCGATCCCATTCGGCTTCAATCTGGTCCAGCTTGCCATCGACAGCCGCTTCCAGCAGCGTCACCAGATCGGACTTCAAACGCATCATGATCGGTTGGGTTTCCGGGTCGCCCATGCGGCAGTTGAATTCCAGCACCTTGATCTGGCCTTCCGGGCTGATCATCAGGCCGGCGTAAAGGAAGCCGGTAAACGGCGTGCCTTCCGCCTTCATGCCGGCGACCACTGGGCGAATCACTTCGCGCAAGGCTTTGGCGTGAATCTCCGGGGTGACAACGGGGGCCGGTGAGTAGGCGCCCATGCCGCCGGTATTGGGACCGAGATCGCCATCAAGCAGGCGTTTGTGATCCTGGCTGGTGGCAAGCGGCAATATGTTTTCGCCATCGACCATGACGATGAAGCTGGCTTCCTCGCCGAACAGGCATTCCTCGATCACCACGCGCGCACCGGCTTCGCCGAAGGCGCCGGGTTTGTCACCTTCAGCCAGCATCATGGCGACGGCGGCATGCGCTTCTTCGAGTGTTGTCGCGACCACCACGCCCTTGCCGGCAGCCAAGCCATCGGCCTTGATGACGATGGGCGCGCCCTGGGCATCCAGGTAGGCATGCGCGGCGGCGGCATCGGTGAAGGTGGCGAACGCGGCGGTCGGAATGTGGTGGCGGGCCATGAACTGCTTGGCAAAATCCTTCGAACTTTCCAGTTGCGCAGCGGCTTGCGCCGGGCCGAAGATTTTCAGGCCGGCGGCGCGGAACGCATCCACCACGCCTGCCGCCAGCGGCGCTTCCGGGCCAACCACCGTGAGCTGGATGCCCTCTTTCAGCGCGAACGCAACCAGCTCAGGGATTGCCGTGATGGCGACGTTTTCCAGACCTTCCTCGGTCGCCGTGCCGCCGTTGCCGGGCGCGACGTAAACCTTCTGGATGCGCGGCGATTGCTTGAGTCGCCAGGCCAACGCATGTTCGCGTCCGCCGGAACCGATGACGAGGAGTTTCATGGCTGAATCCGTTTATACCGTGGTGAGATGTTTTGGGCGTGCCGCCGGCGTGCCATGCAGCATGCCGGCGACGCTGATGTCTTCATCGACCTCAGGCCAATGCACGCCTTGACCTGAACCTATCAATTCATAGTGTGCACGCTGCGCCGGCGTCGCTTCGGAAAGCCGCCAGGACCAGGCCAGTGGCACACTGATCGTGCGCCCGTCGCTGAGTGACGCAGCGATACTGTCTTCTGTGACAGCGACAGACATCACACGCGGAAATTCGTATTCAATGGCCACAGTGCTCATGCCAAGCCTCCATGAGTAGATAGTGTTGTGCGGCGACCCACTTCCCGCTTACATGAATGTGAGCAGGTTCGTTACAGTCGAAACTGTAAAAGAAACAACGGTAAGGACCTGAAATATCCCTGACAGTAGGCATGGTCTGAATCAGTCGGTGGCACGTTAAAACTTGAAATCACAGAATGAGATTTCAAGTCAGACGTGTCATCAATGCCGGAAATGCCGCACGCCGGTGAATACCATCGCAATGCCATGTTCGTCGGCCGCCGCGATGACTTCTTCGTCGCGCATCGAACCGCCCGGTTGAATCACCGCCGTGATGCCAGCCGCCGCCGCGTTGTCGAGGCCGTCGCGGAACGGAAAGAAGGCGTCGGAGGCCATCACCGAACCCGGCACCACCAGGCTGGCCTGTTCGGCCTTGATCGCGGCGATGCGGGCGGAGTTGACGCGCGACATCTGGCCGGCGCCGACGCCGATGGTCATGCGGTCCTTGGCGTAGACGATGGCGTTCGATTTGACGAACTTGGCGACGCGCCAGGCGAACAGCAGGTCTTCCATTTCCTTCGGCGTCGGTGCGCGCTGGGTCACCACTTTCAGCTCGCCGTGCAGCAGGATGTCGGCATCCTGCACCAGCAAGCCACCGGCGACGCGCTTCATGTCCATTTGCGGAACAGAGCCGGACATGCCCGCCGCCGGGCCGCCCCAAGACGGGCATTGCGCCCCCTCGGGGGGCAGCGAAGCGGGGGGGCTATTCCAACTCCCGCATTCCAGCAAGCGGACGTTCTTTTTGGTGGCGACTGCTTCGGAAGCTTCCGGGCTGACTTCAGGCGCGATGATGACTTCGACGAACTGGCGTTCGACGATGGCCTTCGCGGTCTCGCCATCGAGTCGGCCGTTGAACGCGATGATGCCGCCGAAAGCGGATTCCGGATCGGTCTGATAGGCGCGGTTGTAGGCGTCGAGCAGGTTGTCGCCGTAGGCCACGCCGCACGGGTTGGCATGCTTGACGATGACGCAGGATGGCGCGGCATCGAACAATTTGACGCACTCCAGCGCAGCATCGGTATCGGCGATGTTGTTGTACGACAGTTCCTTGCCCTGAATCTGACGACTGCTGGCGATGCTGCCGACCGGCGCGTTGGCTTCGACGTAGAAGGCGCCGTGCTGGTGCGGGTTTTCGCCGTAGCGGCAGGTCTGCGCGCGACTGAATTGCAGGGTCAATTTCTCGCCGAATTGGTCTTTGCCGCCCTCGGCGTTGAGCGAAGTCAGGTAGTTGCTGATATGGCCGTCGTATTGCGCGGTATGCGTAAAGGCTTTCTTCGCCAGGTTGAAGCGAGTGGCATCGCTTAACCCGCCATTGTTCGCACCCATTTCTTCGGTCAATGCGGCGTAATCGGCCGGGTCGGTGACGATGGCGACATGTTTGTAGTTCTTCGCCGAGGAACGCACCATCGCCGGACCGCCGATGTCGATGTTCTCGATGGCGTCATCCAGCGTATGCGGCTTCGACACCGTTTGCAGAAACGGATACAGATTGACGCAGACCAGGTCGATGTAACCGAGGCCATGTTCGTTCATCGTCTCCACATGCGCGTCGTTGTCGCGCACCGCCAGGATGCCGGCATGAACTTTCGGGTGCAGCGTCTTCACGCGGCCGTCGAGCATTTCCGGGAAACCGGTGAATTCGGAGACATCTTTGACCGGCAAACCGGCGTCACGAATGGCTTTCGCGGTGCCGCCGGTGGAAAGGAGTTCGACGCCGGCACTGGAGAGCGCGCGGGCGAAGTCGATGAGGCCGGTTTTATCGGAGACGGAGAGAAGGGCGCGTTTCATTTTGGTGAGCTGTAAGTGGTAAGCGGGGAGCAGTGGAGGGAGCAGGGAGCAGGGAGCAGGGAGCAGTGGCAGTGGCAGTGGCAGGGTTTCCGCTCCCCGTTCCCCGCTCACTGCTCGCCGCTAACTATTTGATGCCATGCTGCTGCATCTTCTTGCGCAGCGTGTTGCGGTTGATGCTGAGCCAGTCGGCAGCGCGGCTCTGGTTGCTGCCGGCGCGGTCGAGGATGACTTCCAGCATCGGTTTTTCGACGCATTTGAGCACCATGTCATAGATGCCGGCCGGCGGTTCGCCATCCAGGTCCTTGAAATAATTGATCAATTCGCGGCGCACGCAGGCGGCGAGTTCACTTTCGTCGATCATCGGGGAATCCATGGTGCTTAGGTCCGGGTATCAATCATGCCGCTGCGCGCTGTTCCGGCGCGGCGTCGAGATAAATCAATCGGCTGGAGCGCTCGCGCGTGCGCCAGAAAAAATCGTTGACCGCTTCTAGCTGGGCATGCGGGCCTTCAAGCTGGTTCATTGCATGTCGGAAGCTGGCGGAATCGGCCAGGCCGCGGGTGTACCAGGCAATGTGTTTGCGCGCCATGCGGCTGCCGGCGAGGTCGCCGTAGAAGCGATACAGATCATCCAGGTGGGCCAGCAAAACGTCGTGAATCTCGGCCACTTCAGGCGCTGGCAGATGTTCGCCGTGTTCCAGAAAGTAACTGATTTCGCGGAACAACCAGGGCCGTCCCTGCGCCGCGCGGCCGATCATGATCGCGTCTACGCCGGTGGTTTCCAGCACAAAACGCGCCTTTTCCGGCGTCGTGATGTCGCCGTTGGCGATGATCGGAATGCGCGCTTCCGCTTTCACCGCCGCGATGGTTTCGTATTCGGCATCGCCGCTGTAGCCGCAGGCGCGAGTGCGACCATGAATTGCCAGCGCCTGAATACCGGACTCTTGCGCGATGTGCAGAATCTGCAAGGCATTGCGATGCGATTGGTCCCAGCCGGTGCGAATCTTCAACGTCACCGGCGTCTCCGGCACCGCTTTGACGACGGCTTCCAGGATGCGGGCGACCAGCAGTTCGTCCTGCAACAACGCGGAACCGGCCATGACGTTGCAGATTTTCTTCGCCGGGCAACCCATGTTGATATCGATGATCGCGGCGCCGCGTTCGGCGTTGTAACGCGCTGCTTCCGCCATCATCGCCGGGTCGGCGCCGGCGATCTGAACCGAAACCGGCTCGACTTCGCCTTCGTGATTGGCGCGCCGCTGGGTCTTTTTCGAACCGTACAACAACGAGTTCGACGTCACCATTTCGCTCACTGCCATGCCGGCGCCCATCTGCTTGCAAAGCTGGCGGAACGGTCGATCGGTCACCCCGGCCATGGGCGCAACGATCAGATTGTTCTTCAGGCGATAGGAGCCGATCTGCATGGCAAAGGGGGGCGTCAAGCGGGGGGAAGGCTGCGCATTTTATACGCAACGGGGGTCGGGCAAAAGCGCGCAATTTGCCCTGTTTTAGGGCGTCAACAATAGCCCGAGCCATAGCCCGACTGTTTTCCAGCCGTGAATCCATTGCGACGCGCGGCTTGCCTGGCCGCACGCCCTGAATCCGATCAAGCCGCTTGCTTCAAATTCTTCTGATACAGGAACTCCAGCACTTGGCCGCGCAAGTGGTGATAGGCGGGGTTTTCCGCCAGCGCCAGACGATCGCGCGGACGCGGTAAATCTACGCTGAGTATTTCGCCGATGGTCGCCGCCGGGCCGTTGGTCATCATCACGATGCGATCCGACAACAGCACGGCTTCATCGACGTCATGCGTCACCATCAGCGTGGTGGCGTGGGTTTCCTTGACGATGCGCATCAGCTCGTCCTGCAGGCCGGCGCGGGTCAGCGCGTCGAGTGCGCCGAACGGTTCGTCCAGCAACAACACCTTGGGTTCCATCGCCAATGCGCGAGCAATGCCGACGCGCTGTTTCATGCCGCCAGAAATTTCGTTCGGGTGTTTGTGCGTGGCGTGGCTCAAGCCGACCAGATCCAGCGCCGCCTGGGTGCGTTCCTTCAGTTTCGCCTTCGATTCCTTGGCGCCGAACACACGTTCCACCGCCAGATGGACGTTGCCGAAACAGGTCAGCCAGGGCAGCAGGCTGTGGTTCTGAAACACAACGCCGCGCTCCGGGCCGGGGCCTTTGATTTCCTTTTCCGACAGCAACAGGATGCCTTCGGTCGCCACGGTCAAGCCGGCAACCAGATTCAGCAAGGTGGATTTGCCGCAGCCGGAGTGGCCGATCAGCGCGATGAATTCGCCCTGTTTGACGTTGAGGTTGATGTCGGTCAACGCGGTGAATTTGCCCTTTTTGGTGTCGAACACCATCTTGGCGTTTTCGATGTGCAGGTAGTTGTGCATGGCGGCGTCCTTCACTCGTAATTGAACCGATTCGCGATCAGCATCAGCATCTGCTCCAGCAGCAGGCCGATGATGCCGACGATGAAGATGGCGATCAGGATGTGCTCGACGTTGAGGTTGTTCCATTCGTCCCACACCCAGAAGCCGATGCCGGTGCCGCCGGTGAGCATTTCAGCTGCGACGATGACCAACCAGGCAACGCCGATCGACAGGCGGATGCCGGTCATCATGTGCGGCAGCACCGAGGGAAACAGAATGCGGGTAAAGATTTTCCACTCAGACAGGTTCAGCACCCGCGCCACGTTGAGGTAATCCTGCGGCACGCGTGAGACGCCGGCGGCGGTGTTGAGGATGATCGGCCAGATGCTGGAGATGAAGATCACCCACAACGAGGCCGGCTCGGTTTCCTTGAACACATACAGGCCGATCGGCAGCCAGGCCAGCGGCGATACCGGCCGCAGCAGGCTGATGACCGGCGCCATCATACCGGCCAGAAACTGGAAGCGGCCGATCATGAAACCGAGCGGAATGCCGACCAGCGCGGCCAAACCGAAACCGGCGCCGACACGGTACAGCGAATGCAGGATGTTCCAGCCGATGCCCTTGTCGTTGGGGCCGTTGTCATAGAACGGGTCGGCGAACAGCAGCTTGGCCGCTTCCCAGGTTTTCGCCGGGCCGGGCAGGCCCGTATCACCGCCGCTGGCGGAGACGATCTGCCAGAGCAGAACGAACAGGGCGATGCCGAGGACAGGCGGCACCACGGCGCGGAACAATTTTCCGACGGATTCGGAGTAGGCCTGACCACGCTCTGTTTCAAGGAATGGGACGGGGCGCGGCTTGGGCGCGGCGGTCGCTGGCAACGGAGTGGTTTCGGGTGAATTCATGATGTCTTTCAGACTGCTTTCGTTGATGGTCACTGCGCTCATGGCGGTCTCCTGGATTTACTCCCTTCTCCCGCATGCGGGAGAAGGGCCGGGGATGAGGGGCTTTTTTACTGTTGGTACGCAAACGCCCTCTCCCCAACCCCTTCTCCCGCATGCGGGAGAGGGGTTAAAGATCAAGCCTTTACCTTGAACCCGTCGGCATAGGCCTTCGGGTTCTTGCCGTCCCAGACCACGCCGTCGATCAGCTTGTGGCTACGCATGTCGGACTTCGGCAGCGGCGTTTTGGTCATCGTGGCGGCTTCCTTGTACAGATTGATCTGGTTGACCTGTTTCGCTACCGCTAGGTAATCCGGGTGCTCCTTCAGCAAGCCCCAGCGTTTGTGCTGGGTCAGGAACCACATGCCGTCGGATAGATACGGGAAATTGACCTTGCCATCGTTGAAGAACTTCATGTAGTTGGGGTCTTTCCATTTCTTGCCGATGCCGTTGTCGTATTCACCCAACATGCGTCCTTCGATGACATCCACGGCGGTGTTGACGTAGGCCTTGCCGGCAATGACCTGCGCGGTTTCGGAGCGGTTGCTCATGGTGTCGATGTACTTTGACGCATCCAGGATCGCCGCAATCATTGCGCGAGCCGTGTTCGGATACTTCTGCGCGAACGCCAGCGTCGTGCCGAGTACCTTCTCCGGATGGTCGGTCCAGACATCCTGGCTGGTGGCGGCAGAAAAGCCGATCTTGTCGTGGATGGCGCGCGCGTTCCACGGTTCGCCGACGCAATAACCATCCATCTTGTCGACGCGCATGTTGGCGACCATCTGCGGCGGTGGCACGGTGATCACCTTGACGTCACGGAACGGGTCGATGCCGTAGGTGCCCATCCAGTAATACAGCCACATCGCATGTGTCCCGGTGGGGAAAGTCTGGGCGAACGTCCATTCTTTCGGCTCGGCTTTGACCAGCTTGGCCAGGCCGGCGCCATCGGTTACCCCCTTGGCACGTATCTGATTGCTGAGCGTGATGCCCTGGCCATTGTTGTTGATCGACATCAGCACGGCCATGTCCTTCTTCTGGCCGCCGACGCCGAGCTGCAGGCCGTAGATCAAGCCGTACAGCACATGCGCCGCATCCAGTTCACCGTTGGAAAGCTTGTCGCGCACGCCGGCCCAGGACGCCTCCTTGCTCGGGATGATCTTGATGCCGTACTTCTTGTCGAAACCCTTCTCGGCGGCCATCACCACGCTGGCGCAATCGGTCAGCGGAATGAAGCCGATCTTGATTTCGGTTTTCTCCGGTGCGTCGGAACCAGCGGCCCAGGCGGCGCTGCGCACACCGGGGGGAACGAGGGACATGATTGCGGCGGCGGCTGACATACCTGCGGCTTTCTTCAAAAAGTCACGTTTACCATCATTGACGATGATCAGATTGTTCTCGGGCGGCGTTTTCGGCGAAAAAGGCTTATCCATTTCAACAACTCCAAAAAAAAACGGCGTCCACCCGCATGGGGAGGGACGCCGTTGTCCATATTTGTAAGACGAAAATTCTGCAGAAGGAGCGACATGGCCGACGCGCCTTTGCATCGGTCAATCAATGATTAGCAATACCTGTGCCAAGCGCCATGAAAATTTGTAACTTATTGATTGTTAATTAATAAAACCCGACTTGCTCTTTTATGTCGGTTTTTGCGTAGCGATTTACGCACCGATGGAGTGCCAAACCGGGGTGAAACACGCCATTTCGGCGCACTGATTCACTGCGCGACGAAATCATCCAGCATGGCTTTCATTTCCGCCTGCCAGGCTTCGACCATCAAATGAGCCGGCGGCTCGGGAAACTCCTGCAGCCAGGGTCCAAAATCATCGCTCATCAGGGTGACGCCGCCATCCCGTTCGATCAACGTCAAGCGCAGCGGCAACAGGTTGAGCAGGCGCGGTTCGGCAGCCTCGGCCCAGCGCACGGCAGATTCGCTGCCGATAAACAACAGACGCATGTGCGGGTTGTCGAAGCCGCGTTTGGCGAGCGCGGTATCGATCGGCTGTACCTTCACCAGCACCAGATCGTGGTTGGCCGCCGCCAATGCCACATCATCCATCGCCCGCCGCATATCCACCGCCTTGCTCACCAGCAACGGGTCGGCATGGCCGGGCAGAGGCAGACTTAAACCCAGACCCAGGCTGGCAGCAAAAGCAAACGCCAGAAGCAGGGCGCGCCGGTTCATAGCGCAGCCTCTTCCAGGATCGCCAGATAGTCGCGTTTCATTTCCTGGCAATCCGCATGCAGGCCGGGCATGTTCTGCGTCACCCAGGCCGGGTTCACCGCGATCAGATCGACACCGGTCGGCGTTTCCACCAGCGTCACCCGGCACGGCAGCACTTGCGTCGCGCGCGGGTCGAGGCGCAGCGCCCGGTCCATCTTGGTGAAGTTGCAGAAATAGACCAGCCGCACCGAGCGGACTTCCTGCGCATAAGGCACCAGGCGACTGTCCATCGCCTGTTGACGGACAAAGGTGTAGTTGTGATTGACGATGGCCTGATTCAGCGCCGCCACCGCCGCATCGATGCCGATGCCGGATGCGGTGGTGGTGAGTATCATCGGCTCCGGCTCGGCGGCTTGCGCCCACTGGCTTGGCCCGATCACGGCGGCAAACAAAAAAAGTAAAAAATGCGCGATGTAATGTTTCATGAAACCTCCTGAACGCATCGGGATGAAATCGACAGGTGCATCATCCCACGATCTTGTTTCAGCAAAACGTGTGCCAACCTGGGGTTCAGTACTCGCCGATGACCTTGTCCAGCGCGGGTTTGATCTTTGCGCGATCCTGCGCACTCAATGTCGCGACCGGGTGCCGCAACCGAGAACTGTCGATGGCGAAAATTTCATCGCTGGAAAGAACAAACAGGCCTGCACCGGGGATATCGACCAGCGGCGCTATAGTCTCCACCGGCTGTGCGTTGGCGCGAAGCGGAATCACCACACAAGCCCCGGTTCTGCTGGTGATGTGGTCGTTCTGAATGGCAACCAGAAATGGAATCTCGGCTTTTTTGACACCGGGATTCGGATAGATGTCGAACTGGGCCAAGTCAGATGCGCTCGAATTCTTCGCCCGCCAGCCCAGTGGCGGCAATGAGCCGACCATGCTCAACCAGCCCTTGTGCATTGCGTTCGGCCCAGCTACGGTTTTCCAGTTCCTCGGCCAGGCGTGTGAACAACTGTTCTGCTTGTGCCGACAGATTGACTTGCTGTTTATAAGGTTCGAGTCGATCAAGCAAGGCTTGGTCGATCGAAAGCGACAGGCGACCTTTCTTTGCCGGGGAATCAAGCGTGCTTAACATGACCTGCTCCTGACATGAATATGCGCATGATCATACGCATGTGCAGCCGGGAGTTGAACCTACAACGCGGTATTCGCCATTTCCATCACCACCCGCGCAATCTCGGCAATGCGTTTGCGGTGCAACATGGCTTCCCGGCGCAGCGCCTGGTAGGCGGCTTCTTCGGAGAGGTTTTCGCGCTTCATCAGATGGCGTTTTGCCTGCTCGACCAGTTTGTGTTCCTGCAACTCCTGGCGCGCCCGCAGGGTGTCGTCGCGCATCGCCTGCCAGGCTTCGAAACGAATCTGGGCGAGTTGCAGCAGCGGCTGGATGCGTTCATTTTCAAGGCCGTTGACGACGTAGCAGGCGACGCCGGCGGAGACTGCCTGGCGCATGGCGTCCTGTGATTCATCCTGGCTGAACATCACGATCGGGCGCGGCGTGCGTTCGCTCATCACGACGATCTGTTCCAGCGTGTCGCGGCTGGGCGATTCGGTGTCCATGATGATCGCGTCGGGTTCCAGTTCGTCGACCCAGCGTGGCAGGTCGATGGCGCGGTCGAGGCGGCCGACCAGGCGATGTTCTGGCGCGCTGGCGGCGAGCGCTTGCATCAGGTTGTCGAGCCGGCGGCGCGACGGGCTGACGATGAGGATGGTAAGGCCGGTGGTCATGGTTGTTGCAGCAAGCGTTTTAATTCCGGGATGCAGGAACCGCAGTTGGTTCCGGCTTTAAGTTGGATGCCGAGAGCTTCCACGGAACGTGCGCCTTCGGCCATGGCTTTGGTCAAGGGATGCTCGCCGACGCCGAAGCAGGCGCAAAGAATGCGACCGTTGTCCGCCATGCCCTGGCCGGGGCGACCGAGCAACAAGGCGCACCGTTCGGCATCGCTCATCGTCTCTCTATCAAACAGCGATTCCAGCCAGTGGCGCGGTGGCAGGCGATCGGCTTCGCGTTCCAGGAAATACACCGCCAGCAGGCGGCCATTCTTGATCAACGCGCCGCGATAGCGGGTCGCGCCGCTGTCCTTCATTTCGATCCAGTCGCCGGCCAGACCGATCAGGTCACGCATTTGCAGCGGTGCATCGGTGGCGATTTCCAGCCCGGCGATTTCGTGTCGCCAGCAGGTTTTGCCACGTACCTGGGCCCAAAAACCAGCTGTAGCGCTGCAATCCAGCGCTTCCCGCGTCATCACAAAGCCATGCCAGCTTGCCGCATAAGCCGCCACCGTCACCGGCGTCTGCTTGAACTCGGGCTGGCCGGAAACCGGGTCGGTGACGGCGTGGATCAACGCACCGACCCGGCCCTGGCTGGTGAATTGATCATTCCAGTGGATCGGTGCAAACACGCTGCCAATCTGTTGTTCGCGGCTTTCCAGTACACGCGCCAGCATCTCGCCGTTGCCATTCGAGATGCGCGCCAATGCGCCATTCTTGACGCCAGCGCGGCGTGCATCCTGCGGGTGGATTTCGATGAACGGCTGGTCGATGTGGGCCAGCAGCTTGGCCGCCTTGCCGGAGCGCGTCATCGTGTGCCACTGATCGCGGATGCGGCCGCTATTCAGCGTGAACGGCATTGCCTGGCTGATCACGTGAACCGGCGCACGCGGCGTGATCGGCAACATGCGCGCCTTGCCTGCGGCGGTGAAGAAATGACCGTTGGCGAACAGACGAGGCGTATCTCCATGCGCAGTGATTGGCCACTGAAACGGTTGCAGGTCAGCGTAGGCATCCTTGGTGTGCCACGCCGAGATATCGAAATCCCGCTCACCTGCGTTCTCGAACCCCGACAACGCCGCATGCTCGCCAAAAATATCGGCCGGTCCGGCATAGCCAAAGCCCGCGTCAAACCCCATGCGTCGCGCCACCGCATCGACGATCCACCAGTCCGGCCGGACTTCGCCCGGCACTGGCAAAAACGCGCGCTGGCGTGAGATACGGCGTTCCGAGTTGGTCACCGTGCCTTCCTTTTCGCCCCAGGCGGCGGCCGGCAGTTTGACGTCGGCGTAGACGCTGGTATCGGTGCGGGAAACCACATCGGAGACTACGACGAACGGGCAACGCTGCAATGCTTCGACGACGCGGTCGACCATCGGCAAGCTGACCGCCGGATTGGTCGCCATGATCCACAGCGCCTTGATGCGCCCGTCATGCACCGCCTCGAACATGTCCACCGCTTTCAGGCCGGGCTGCCGCGCCATGTTCGGCACCTGCCAGAAGCGGCCGACGCGGTCGATCGCGTCCGGCGTGAAATCCATGTGCGCCGCCAACTGGTTGGCCAGGCCGCCGACTTCGCGTCCGCCCATCGCGTTCGGCTGGCCGGTGATCGAGAACGGCGTCGCCCCCGGCTTGCCGATGCGGCCGGTGGCCAGGTGAACATTCGTGATGCTGTTGACCTTGTCCACGCCTGAGGAGGATTGATTGATGCCTTGCGAGAACACGGTGACGGTTTTCGGTGTCTGCGTGAACAGCCGGTAAAACGCCGCGACAACGGTTTCATCCAGACCGCATTGCGTCGCCACGGTCGGAATCGACAACCCACTGACCGCTTGCAAAGCGGCGCCAAAACCTTCGACATGCGCTTCCAGATAAGCCCAGTCGATAGCATCTTCGCGCTTCAGATGATTAAGCAAGCCGTTGAACAGCCAGGCATCGCTGCCGGGTTTGACGCTCAAATACAGGTCGGCAAGATCGGCGGTGGCGGTGCGGCGCGGGTCGATCACCACCACGCGCATCTCGGGCCGCGCCTTTTTCGCCGCCACCAGACGTTGAAACAGCACCGGATGCGCCCAGGCCGCATTCGAGCCGACCAACACCACCAGATCCGCCAACTCCAGGTCTTCGTAACAGCCCGGCACCGTGTCGCTACCGAAGGCGCGTTTGTGCGCCGCTACGGCGGAAGACATGCACAGGCGCGAATTGGTATCGATGTTGCCGCTGCCGATGTAGCCCTTCATCAACTTGTTGGCGACGTAATAGTCTTCCGTCAGCAACTGGCCGGAAACATAGAACGCCACCGCATCCGGACCGTGCTCGGCGATGACCTGGCGGAAACCCTGCGCGACGGTATCGAGCGCGGTGTTCCAGTCGACTCGTTCGCCCTGGATTTCCGGGTACAGCAAGCGATCATCCAGGCTCAGCGTCTCGCCCAGCGCCGCACCCTTGGAGCAGAGCCGGCCGAGATTGGCCGGGTGTTCGGGATCGCCGCGCACGCTGTAAGCCTCGCCCTCGCGCGTGACCAGCACGCCGCAGCCGACGCCACAGTAGGGGCAGGTGGTGCGGATGGGGGACGAAATATTCATTGCATTCAGTCGTTATTCAAAGAGAGCCGTCACCCCGGCGCAGGCCGGGGTCCAGTTCGTTGCGACTGGATTCCGGCCTGCGCCGGAATGACGAAACTGGGGGCTCATCTGCTTGGGCTGGTCGGTTCCGGCGTCAGCGACAAACTGACCGCCCCTTCGACTACCCGCACCGGATAACGCGCCGCGCAGCCGACATCGGGTGCGACCGCCAGGCCGGTATCCAGGTTGATCTTCCAGTCATGCAGCGGGCAGGCGACCTTTTTGCCATGCACGATGCCCTGCGACAGCGGCCCGCCCTTGTGCGGGCATTGGTCGCGCAGCGCGAAGATTTCGTCATCGACGGTACGAAAGATCGCGATTTCGCCGGCTGCGGTTTTGACGACCCGCGCGCCCTGGCGCGGGATGTCTTCGAGGTTGCCGATCTGCAGCCAGTGCTCGGTTGGACTATTCATGTTGGTATTCCTTTCGTCATTCCCGCGCAGGCGGGAAACCAGTGTGTGTATTTGCGTGTATCCAAAGTGGTGTGCAAAGCAATCAGACGGATGGCTGGATTCCCGCCTGCGCGGGAATGACAGACAACGGCATGAATTCCCGCTTCAACGCGCCCGCGGTGCGTTTCTTCCACGGGTCGACCTGCGCCGGTTTCTGCGAGATCAGGAAGCGTTCGGCCAGCAGTTTCCGGTTGGCGGCGTCTTCCACCACTTGCGCCTTGATATGCGACAGGCCGACGCGCTCGACCCACGGCGCGGTGCGTTCCAGGTAGTGCGCTTCCTCGCGGTAGAGTTGGGTGAAGGCGGCGCAGAATTCCAGCACCTGTTCTTCCGTTTCCACCTTGGTCAACAGGTCGGTGATGCGCACCTTGATGCCGCCGTTGCCGCCGACATGCAGCTCGTAGCCGGAATCGACGCAGACCACGCCGAAGTCCTTGATCGTCGCTTCGGCGCAGTTGCGCGGGCAGCCGGATACCGCCAGCTTGAACTTGTGCGGCATCCAGGAACCCCAGGTCAGTTGCTCCAGCTTGACGCCCAGCCCGGTCGAATCCTGCGTGCCGAAGCGGCACCATTGGCTGCCGACGCAGGTTTTCACGGTGCGCATCGCCTTGCCGTAGGCGTGGCCGGAAACGAAGCCGGCGTCCGACAAGTCCTGCCACACCGCCGGCAGGTCTTCCTTCTTGATGCCGAACAGGTCGATGCGCTGACCGCCGGTGACTTTCACCTCGGGCACGTTGAACTTCTCCGCCACATCGGCGATGGCGCGCAGTTCCTTCGGATTGGTCAGGCCGCCCCACATGCGCGGCACCACCGAGAAACTGCCGTCCTTCTGGATGTTGCCGTGCGCGCGTTCGTTGATGTAGCGCGACTGCGCGTCATCGACGTATTCGGAAGGGAAAGCGCAGAGCAGGTAGTAGTTGAGCGCCGGGCGGCATTTGGTGCAGCCATCGGGGGTTTTCCAGGCCAGGCCGCGCATGGTTTCCTGCGTAGTCTTGAAACCCTGTTCGACGATGGCGGCGCGGATTTCGTCGTGGGTATGCTCGGTGCAGCCGCACAGTGGTTTCTTCGACGGCGCGGTGGAATAGTCGCCGCCCGCCGTTGCCGCCAGGATGGTTTCCACCAGCCCAGTGCAAGAGCCACAGGAACCGGAGGCTTTGGTATGCGCGCGCACTTCTTCCAGCGTGAACAACTTCTTCTCGCGCACCGCTTTGATGATGTCGCCCTTGCAGACGCCGTTGCAGCCGCAGATTTCGGCGGTATCCGGCAACGCCATGACGCGCGACATTTCATCACCCATGCCGCCGCCCGCACCGGAATCGCCAATGTGGTGGCGGCCAAACAGCAGCTTGTCGCGGAAGTCGGAAACATCGGTGGCATCGCGCATCAGCTCGAAATACCAGGCGCCATCCAGCGTATCGCCGTACAGCACCGCGCCGGCCAGTTTGTTGTCCTTCAGCACCAACTTCTTGTAGGAACCGCGCCCGGCATCCTGGAACACGATTTCCTCATGCCCTTCTCCGCCGACAAAATTGCCGGCGGAGAACAGGTCGATGCCGGTGACTTTCAATTTGATCGAGGTCATCGAACCCTGATAGCGCGCTACGCCATGCTCGGCCAGATGATTGGCGCAGACCTTGGCCTGCTCCCACAACGGCGCTACCAGACCATAAGCAATGCCGCGATGGTTGACGCATTCACCCACCGCGTAGATGCGCGGGTCGTAGGTCTGCATGGTGTCGTTGACCAGCAAACCTCCAGGTCTGGCTGAACATTGCAGGCCGGCGGATTCCGCCAGTTGCGTATTCGGGCGAATACCGACCGCCATCACCACCAGATCGGCGGCAACCGTCTCGCCATCCTTGAATTTGAGCGCGCAGACGCGGCCGGAGTTTTTGCCATCCTCGCCACGCACCAGTTCCGCTGTCTGCTTCTGCAACAGAAACTTCAGCCCCTTCTCTTCCAGGCTCTTCTGCAACAGCCGTGCGGCCGGCTCATCCATCTGCCGTTCCAGCAACCAGGGCGCGATATGCACCACCGACACCTCCATGCCGCGCAGCTTCAAGCCATTCGCCGCTTCCAGGCCGAGCAGGCCGCCGCCAATCACCACCGCGTTTTTGTATTGCCCGGCGGCGGCGATCATCGCATCGACATCGGCGATATCGCGGAACCCGACGACGCCGGGCAAATCCGCGCCGGGAATCGGCAAGATGAACGATTTCGACCCGGTCGCCAGCAGTAACCGATCGTAGGCTGAAGACGTGCCGTCATCGGCTTCGACCACGCGATTTTTGCGGTCGATTTTCACTACCCGTTTGCCGGTATGCAGTGTGATACCGCGTTCGGCATACCAATCGCGACTGTTCAGCACGATCTGCTCCACCGTCTGCTCGCCGGCCAGCACCGGCGACAGCATGATGCGGTTGTAATTGGGATGCGGCTCATCACCAAACACCGTGATGTCGTACAGATCGGGTGCCGCCTTCAGCAGCTCTTCCAGCGTGCGCATGCCGGCCATGCCGTTGCCCACCAAAACCAGTTTCATGCGTGCCATGTTCAAATCCTTGCATATCCTATCGACGAAAAAAAACGGCGGCCGCCCTGATAGGGAGCGGACGCCGTTGTCCAAGATCGCTTAGGCGAGGAAGCCTGTCAGAGCATTAGCAATGACCATGCCATGTTTTGACATGCCGTTGAAAAACGACTGTGGGTGGGCCAACTACGGCGTTGCGCGCTCCTTTGCCTATCCTGTTGATATGTCTCGGTCGCTGCGCTGTGTGCGCCTTGCATATGGCCATCCAGGCCACGTTTTCATACGCCCGGTTGAAAGGTTTGAAAGCGGGGGTTGTCAGTGTTCTTCCGGCTTGGGTGCGCCAAATTGGTGCGATTCCGGACGACATGCACCGACATTTCGGTGCATGCCGAAAAAACACTTCATGAACGCCAGATATTTACCGATAAGCGGAATGTGAAACCCGAATGTGAAACCAAATAGCTGCAAAGCCACTCTTTCGTGCAATGACTGACCCGCTCCAACCCACCTTGCTGATCGTCGATGACGTCGTCGAGAACCTCACGTTTCTCAATGCCTTGCTGTGTCCGCTCTATCAGGTCCGCGTGGCCACTTCCGGGCTGATGGCGCTGCGGGTCGCCGCCAGCGAACCCCGGCCGGACCTGATCCTGCTCGATGTGATGATGCCGGATCTGGATGGTTATCAGGTTTTCCAACATCTGCGCGCCGACCCCGCCACGCGCGACATCCCGGTCATTTTCGTCACCGCGATGGACAGCGCCGTTGAAGAATTGCGCGGTCTGGACGCCGGCGCGGTGGACTACCTCACCAAGCCGATCATGCCGGCCATCGTGCTGGCGCGGGTGCGTACGCAACTGGAACTGAAACAGGTGCGCGACTGGCTGGCCGATCAGAACACCCGGCTGGAAGCCGAAGTGGCGCGGCGCATGCTGGAAAATGAAATCAACCAGGAAGTCAGCATCCGCGCGCTGGCGCATCTGGCCGAAACGCGCGACAACGAAACCGGTTACCACATCCTGCGCACGCAGGGCTATGTGCGTGAATTGGCGCAGCGTCTGCGCAACCACCCGCGCTTTGCCGCCACCCTCAACGACCGCTACATCGACTTGCTGCACCGTTCCGCGCCGCTGCATGACATCGGCAAGGTGGGCGTGCCCGATGCCATCCTGCGCAAACCCGGCCCGCTGACGCCGGAGGAATGGATCGTCATGAAAACCCATGCCAAGATGGGCGCCAATGCCATCGAACTGGCCGAACGCGATGCCGCCCGCAAGGTCGATTTTCTGACGTTGGCCAAGGAAATTGCGCATTGGCACCACGAAAAATGGGACGGCAGCGGCTACCCGGATGGTCTTGCCGGCGAAGCTATTCCGCTCTCCGCCCGCCTGATGGCGGTGGCCGATGTGTTCGACGCGCTGATCTCGCCGCGCGTCTACAAACCCGCCATGCCGATCGAAGTCGCGCGCGACCTGATCGCCCAGGAACGCGGTCGCCATTTCGACCCGGACATGGTCGATGCCTTTCTGGACGGCTTTGACGCCTTTCAAGCCATCGCCAGCGAGCACGGCGACGCTCCGCCTTGATTCTGCTTCACAGATTCCGTGTAACGGAACACAATAAAACATGATCCACTCGTTCAACTGTGGCGACACCGAAGCCTTGTTTCACAGCTAGGTGGTCCCCCGGTTCATGCACATCGAACGGGTGGCGAGGAGAAAGCTGTTGCAACTGAATGCGGCCAGTGAACTGGCCAGTTTGCGGGTTCCCCCAGGCAATCAGCTCGAAGCGCTCAAGGGTGATCGTAAAGGGCAACACAGCATCCGCATCAATGACCAATGGCGGCTGTGTTTCATCTGGTATGAGGAAGGCGCGCGACAGGTCGAAATCGTGGACTACCACTAGGAGACGAAAATGGTTGAATTGCTCGACGAAATCCACCCCGGCGAAATTCTTCTGGAAGACTTCATGAAGCCGATGGGCATTTCGGCGCGCCAGCTTGCGGCCGACATCGATGTTTCCCCCAGCCGCATCAGCGAACTGGTCAACGGATTGCGGCCAGTCACTGCAGATACCGCGCTGCGTCTGGGCCTGTTTTTCAACATGGAACCGCGCTTCTGGCTGAATCTGCAAACCGAATACGACATGCGCATTGCCGCGCGCACGCTGCAAGCGCAGATCGCGCCCAGAATCCGTGTGTTTCAACAACCTGAACCCCGGCTTTCTCCGGGGTGACGACAGGCTGTTAGGCTTCAATCGTCACCGCCCACCTTCAAGAGGTGAAATCGCATGACCGACCTTGACCCCCAGCCGCCTGGCGAGGTGCGGCCCAACAACTTCGGTGTCGTGCTGATCTACGCTGCTTTCGCGGGTTTGTGGATATGGCTGTCCGACTTGGTGGTGGAATGGCTGTTCGGCGGTTCCGCCCAGGCCATGCTGGCCAGTACGCTCAAAGGCTGGCTGTTCGTCGCCGTCACCTCGTTGCTGCTCTATGTTCTGCTGCGGCGCATGCCGGACGTCGCCATCTCTGTGCCGATGTCCGGCGGCAAGCCGGGGCTGCCTTTCCTGCTGCTGGCGACCGCAATCGTGGTGTTCACCGGTATCAGCATCGCCCACACCGCGGTGCGTACCCAGGAAAAGGAAGTGTCTCGGCTCCAGGCCATCGCCGATCTGAAAACCCGGCAGATCGGCGACTGGCTCAAGGAACGCCAGGGCGATGCGGAATTCGTGCAGACCAACAGTAACTACGCAGAGCAATTCCGCCGCTGGCGTGATTTAGGGGATACGGCCAGCGGCAAGCTGTTGCATACCCGCCTGGAGCAATTGCGCCAGTACCCGGGGATCGACGCCGTCACGCTGTTCGACCCTCGGGGCGAACGCCTGTGGCGCTCGGCCAGGGCGCCGCAGGTGGTCGCTCCCATCTTGCAGGCGGCGGCGCGCCAAGTGGCGGCGGAGCGCAAACCCCGCCGCATCGGCCCCTATCGCGACGCGGCCGATCAGGTTCGCCTGGATTTCGTTGTCCCGCTCACCAGCGCGGTCGGCCCGCCCCCGCTCGTCGTCCTGCATATCGACCCGGCGGATTGGCTGTTCCCGGCGCTGCAAACCTGGCCGGCGCCCAGCGCCAGCGGCGAAACCCTGTTGTTCCGGCGCGACGGCAACCAGGTGCTTTACCTCAACGAACTGCGCCACCGCAAGGATACGGCGGTGAAACTGCGTTTTCCGCTGGCGCACAAGGTTCTGCTGGCCGCCCAGGTGTTGCGCAGCGAAGTCCGTCAGGGCGAGAGGGTGAGCGGCCGCGACTACCGCGATGTGCCGACCATCGGCGTGGCGCGCGCGATAGCCGGCAGCGACTGGTTTCTGGTCGCCAAGATGGACCAGGACGAGTTGTATGGTGAAGCTATCCAGGAAGCCACCTGGATTGCGCTGGCTGGCCTGCTGGCCTTGTTCATTGCCGGCGCCGGCAGCTACCTGCTGCGTCAGCGGCAGAAGCTGACGCTTGCCGCGCATGTCCGGCAGGCGCAGGACGAACGCCTGCGTGCGCTGCACCTGCTGGCATCCATCGCCGATGGCTCAACCGATGCCATCTTCGCCAAGGACAAGGCTGGGCGGTATGTGTTTTTCAACCGGAACTCCGAAAGGTTCATCGGCAAGTCGATAGCCGAGGTGCTGGGGCGAGATGACACGTCGTTCCTCACGCCGGAGCAAGCTGAAATGGTCATGGCGCTAGACCGCGAGGTCCTCGCGAGCGGACAAACGCAGACCTTTCAATATGATTTGAATCTTGCCGACGGCCTGCGCAACCTGTCGGTCACCAAGGGGCCGTTGAAAGATGAAAGCGGCAAGATCATCGGTATTTTTGGCATCGCCCGCGACATCACGCTATTGAAACGCGCCGAAGCCCGCTTGCAAGACACGGCGGAATTCATTTCCCAAGCCCCGGGGCTGGATTTCTTTGCCGATCTGGTGCGGCATGCCGCGAAAAACCTGGGTCTGGATTACGTCCATGTCGGCCTGCTCGACGCCCGCCGGCAACGCATTGAAACCCTGGCGGCCTGGCTCGATGACGAGCTCATTCCCAACTGGTCGTATGACTTGCGCAACACACCCTGCGCGGAAGTGCTCAAGCTGAGCCGGCAATGCATTGAAGTCGATGTGCAGGCGCTGTATCCGGACGATACCGCTTTGCAGAAGATCGGCGCCCAGAGCTATGTCGGCGAACCCCTGGTCAACCGCGCCGGCGAGGCCATCGGGTTGATTGCGGGCGTCACCCGCCTGCCCTTGCACGAGGGCGACACTGTGCAGGCCAACCTGCGCATCCTGGCGGCGCGCGCGGTGGCAGAGTGGGAGCAGCGGCAGGACAGCAAGGCGTTGATGGACAGCGAACGCAGTTTCCGCCTGCTCACCGAACAGGTGCCGGCGATCATCTACCGGGCAACGCTTGATGCGCAGAGCCCGACCCTTTATGTCAGTCCGAAAGTGGCTGACCTGGGCTACACGCAGGCGGAATGGCTGGCCGATCCCGATGCCTGGCTGATGCTGTTGCATCCTGACGATCGAGAACGCGTATTGCACGAACTGGCGGTATTTCATGAATCCGGCGGCGCCGCGTTATCGCTCGAATATCGTATGCGCAACAAGGCGGGCGTATGGCGTAACTTCCATGATATGGCGGCCAGCTTCCATGACGAAGCCGGCCAGCCGCTTTATTTGCAAGGGTTGATGCTGGATGTCACCGAGCGCCGCCAGGCCGAAGCGCAACTGCGCAAACTCTCGCAAGCCGTCGAGCAAAGCCCGGAAAGCATTGTCATCACCAATCTCGCTGCCGAGATCGAGTACGTCAACGCGGCGTACCTGCAAAACACCGGCTACACGCGTGAACAGGTCATCGGCCAGAACCCGCGCGTGCTGCATTCCGGCAAGACGCCGCGTGCGACTTACGTTGCGCTCTGGGCGGCGCTCAGAGCCGGGCAGCCGTGGAAGGGCGAGTTCGTCAACCAGCGCGCCAATGGCGAGGAATACATCGAGTTCGCCATCATCACGCCGCTGCGCCAACCGGATGGCACCGTCACCCATTACGTGGCGGTGAAAGAAGACGTCACGGAAAAGAAACGCATCGGCGCCGAACTCGACCAGTATCGCCATCATCTGGAAGACCTGGTGGCGTTGCGCACCAGCGAACTGGTGCTCGCCAAGCGTCAGGCGGAAGCCGCCAGCCAGGCCAAGAGCGCTTTCCTGGCCAACATGAGCCATGAGATTCGCACCCCGATGAACGCCATCCTGGGGCTGACCCATTTGCTGCAACGCGATGGCGTCACGACGCAACAGGCGGATCGACTGGACAAGATCGGCTCGGCGGCACATCACCTGTTGTCGATCATCAATGACATCCTCGACCTGTCCAAGATCGAAGCCGGCAAGATGCAACTGGAACAGCAGGACTTCGCCCTCAGCGCGGTGCTCGACCATGTCCGCTCGCTGATCGCAGATGCCGCCCAGGCCAAAGGCCTCAGCATCACGCTGGATGCCGATGACGTGCCGCTGTGGCTGCGCGGCGACGCCACACGGCTGCGTCAGGCGCTGCTCAATCTCGCCAGCAACGCCGTCAAGTTCACTGCGCAAGGCGGCATCAGCCTGCGCGCCCTCTTGCTGGAAGAGCAGGCTGAGCAGCTCCACATCCGCTTCGAGGTCGCCGACAGCGGCATCGGTATCGCTCCGGAAGTCCTGCCCCAGTTGTTCCAGGCTTTCGAGCAGGCCGATTCCAGCACCACGCGAAAATACGGCGGCACCGGCCTCGGGCTGGTGATTACCCGCCATCTGGCCCAGATGATGGGCGGCGAAGTCGGCGTCGAAAGCAAGCTCGGCAAGGGCAGCACGTTCTGGTTCAGCGTGCTGCTCGGACGCGGCCACGGCGTCATGGCGGACATCTTGCAGCCTGCGTCAAGAAGCACCGAAGCTGAACTGCACCACCGCCATGCCGGAGCGCGCGTATTGCTGGTGGAAGACAACGCGATCAACCGCGAAGTGGCGCTGGAGTTGCTGCACGGCGCCGGCCTCAGCGTGGAGACCGCCGAGAACGGCCAGGTTGCACTCGACAAAGCGCGCGCCGCCGCCTTTGATCTGATCCTGATGGATGTCCAGATGCCGGTGATGGACGGCCTGGACGCGACGCAGGCGATCCGCGCGCTGCCCGGCTGGGACAAAACCCCGATTCTGGCGATGACTGCCAACGCCTTCGACGATGACCGCCGCGCCTGCCTGGACAGCGGCATGAACGACTTCGTCGCCAAGCCGGTGGACCCGGACGCACTCTATGCCAGCCTGATGCAATGGTTGCCCGCGCGGCCGGCAGCGCTCGCCGCGTCATCGCTGGCGGCTGCGACCAGTTCGCCCACCGCCTTGCTGACGCCGCAACTGGAAAGCACGCTGGCCCGCTTGAGCGCCATACCCGGTCTGGAAGTGGCGCGGCCACTGTCCGTTCTGCATGGCAATGTTGCGAAATATCTTGGCCTGATGCGTCAGTTCATCAATACGCATGCCGGCGACATGGCGCGCGTGCTGAAGCTGCTGGCCGTCAGCGATACCACCGCCGCGCGCCAGGTGGCGCATGGCCTGAAAGGCGTGGCGGCCACCCTGGGTGCGTTGCAGCTCGCCGAACTGGCGCGGCAACTGGAAAACGGGTTGCGCGACAGCGGGCGGGCCGACACTGCGCTGACCGATGCCATTGCCACCGAGATGCTGCTGCTGCGGGGAAGCTTGACGATGCTGCCCGACCTGGATGGCATCGAAGCATCTGATGACGCGCCAGGCGTGGGTGAAGCACAGACCGCCGACCTTTCCGGCAGCGATCCGGTTCGGCTCGCACAGATTGTCGAGGAGTTGCATGTCCTGCTGGTCGCCAGCAATACCCGCGCAGCGCAATTGCTTGTCCGGCATGCCGTTTTGCTGCGGGTTGCCTTCGGCGGACAGTACAAGGAGATTCGGCGGCAGGTCGATCAATTCGATTTCGAAGCTGCGTTAAGCTCTTTTGAGGCGATCCGCGCCGATTTGCAGTCCGCGCAAGGGGATTCGAAATGACATTCATGGTGTGGAATCCGCATCGATCAGCAGCATCGCGGACTTGGTCGACATGCTGAATCAGGCGCCGCCGCATAACCTGCTTGCCTCGCACGATCTGCCGGCCTCGGCGCTGGAACTGGAACTGACCGAATCGACCTTGCTCGATGCTGGCGCAGGCGTGCTGAAGATTGACCAGGGTTACCTGTTCAGCAGACCGATACACGCCGAGGCCCGTTTTCGCTATCGACGACCCAGTCCCGGGGGTTTTAAGCAGGGAAAGTCCGACAGGCGCCTGGCAGGCTTCACAGATTAAGCAGAATCTCGCGTTCTCGCGCTGAAGGCTCGAAGCCGCGCGTTTCGTAATGCTGGAAGATCGCATCGACGACCTGCTGCGGTTCGTCGATGACCTGTATCAGGTCCATATCCTCCGGATTGATCATGCCCTCGCCGACCAATCGGTCGCGGAACCAGTCGACCAGTCCGCCCCAGAAGCTTGACTGCACCAGAATGATCGGAATGCGCGGGGTCTTGCCGGTTTGTACCAGAGTCAACGCTTCCATCAGTTCGTCCAGCGTGCCGAAGCCGCCCGGCATCACGACATAGGCGCTGGCGAATTTGACGAACATGACCTTGCGCGCGAAGAAGTGGCGGAAGGTCTGGCTGACGTCCTGGTAGGGGTTGACGTGCTGCTCGTGCGGCAACTGGATGTTCAGGCCGACGCTGGGCGATTTGCCGAAAAAGGCGCCTTTGTTGGCAGCTTCCATAACCCCCGGCCCGCCGCCGGAAATGACCGCGAAGCCGGCATCCGACAACTTGCGCGAGATCGATTCGGTGAGCCTGTAGTAGGTCGAATCAGGCTGGATGCGGGCGCTGCCGAACACGCTGACGGCAGGCCGGATCGGCGCCAGGCGTTCGGTTGCCTCGACGAACTCGGACATGATCTCGAACATCCGCCACGATTCGCGCGCGGAAAGCTGGGCTTCCTGGCCGCCGCCAGGGTCGAACAGATGAGGCAGTTTGGGTTTGATCATGGTCGCAATCGAAAATGGAGTCGGTGCGATTCTAGTGATAAAGCATGACGGCTAACGTCATGCTGTAAAGCTCACGCCGCCGGTTTGGCCAGCAGCGCGGCAATCTTGGTCGCCGTGGTGGCGAATTCTTCCGCCGGCACCGGGCGAGAGAAGTAGTAGCCCTGGGCGTAATGGCAACCCATTTCGCCAAGCGCGACCAGATGGCTCGGCAGTTCAACCCCTTCGGCGATGATCTGCAGGCCCAGGCTGCGCCCCATCGCGATGATCGCGCCAACCAGGGTGTGTTCGTTGTTGTCGGGCCGCATGTCCTGCACGAAGGACTTGTCGACTTTTAACGTGTCGATCGGGAATCGCTTCAGGTAGGAGAGCGAGGAATAGCCGGTGCCGAAGTCATCCAGATAAATCCGCAAGCCCATCGCATGGACCGCGTTCAGCCAGCGCAGCGATTTTTCGATGTCATGCAGCATGACGCCTTCGGTAATCTCCAGCGCCAGCCGGCTGGCCGAGATGCCGTAATGGGTGATGACTTGGTGCAACTTGGCGGGCGACAGGCCATCCGGAATCTGGCGGCCGGAAACATTCAGCGACAGCGTGTAGTCGAGCCCCTGATCCTGCCAGGCGCGCAGTTGGCGGCAGCTGGCATCGAGCGCAAACAGGCCGATATCGATGATCAAGCCGGATTTTTCCGCCAATGCAATGAAGCTGTCCGGCATCACCATGCCGCGCTTCGGATGCCGCCAGCGGACCAGGGCTTCGGCGCCGGCCAGGCGCTGCGTGCGCAAGTCGATGATCGGTTGAAAGAACATCACCAGTTCGTGATTCTGAATCGCCGCACGCAAGTCGTTTTGCAGGTGGCGGCGGTGCTCCGCCGTTTCCGCCAGCACCGGGTCGAAGAACATATGCGTATTGCCACCGCCGGATTTGGCGCTGTCCATCGCCAGTTCGGCCTGGCGTAAAAGATTGGGTACATCGTTGGCATCAAGCGGGAAACGGGTGATGCCGATGCTGGCGTGCAGGTTGATCGGCGAGCCATCGATAAAATAGGTTTGCCGGATTAAAGCCAGGATGTGGTTGCAAATCTTGTCGGCAACGTCGGTCTGGATCATCTGGTTGAGGATGATGCCGAAGCTGTCGGCGGACAGACGGGCGATGCTGTCGCCGTTTTTGACGCAACTCGACAGACGGCTGGTGGTGGTCTGCAGAATGCTGTCGCCCGCCGGCAGGCCCATGCCTTCGTTGATGCTGCGGAATTCATCCAGGTTGAGCAGCAGCAACGTAAAACCACCCCTCTGCGACAAGGCATATTCCTGAATCAGGCTGCGCAGGCTGGCTTCCAGGCCGAGACGGTTCGCCAGGCCGGTGAGCGGGTCGGTTACCACCAGTTGGCGGGCGAAAGCTTCCGCCTCCTTGTGCGGGGTGACGTCATGCACCACGCCCTGGAGCAGATTTTCGCCCACCGGACTCAGCACGATATTGACCCAGCGCCGTTTGCCATCCGGAAAGTGGATCAGCAAATCTTCGCTGACTGAATGGGCCTGGCGCAGCGCGGTCTGACTCAAATGGGCGATCTGGTCGGGGTTGTCCCACGCCAGCAGGCCGATGTTGAGCCAGGAAAACTGATCTGCGGGCCCCGCCAGGTTGATTTCAAACAGGCGGCCAAAAGCGGCGTTCCAGGACAGCAGCGAACCCGTGTTATCGAGGATGAAAATGCCGGATTCGGCATTGTCGAAAATGGCATGATATTTCTTTTCGTCGATTTCCCGTGCCAGGCGCAAGTGACGTTCCGCCGCCAACGCGCTGACCAGCCGCTCCGCCAGGGCGTTGATGTCATTCACCAGTTGGCCGATTTCAGTGTTGCCATGCCGGCGCGGGATCGGCAGGCGCTCGCCGGTGGTCGGATCCATGCTGTGCAGTCGGTCGGACATGGCTTTGATCGGCCGCACGATGAACAGCAGCATGACCGCCGCCACGGCGAAGGCAACCATTGCCAATTGCCAGCTCAGTTGAATTGCCGCAAAGCGGACTTCCTCCTGTATGCGTGCCTCGATCACCTCTGGGTCAGGGGTTAGCAGGATATGACCGACCTCTTTCTGGCTGTCGAAAGGGGAGTAGATCAGACGCTTCAGTAACGCGGTGGGATGCGCGTCTTCGGCCGGCGTGGTCTGCGCGCGTTGCTTGTTGACGAGCACCTTCTGCTCGGTGGAAATCGTCACCGCAAGGACATCGGAATTACTCAGCAAACCTTGCGCCAACTCTCCGGCCAAGGTCTTGTCCTTGGCAAAGCAGGCGACGCTGAGCGTGCTTTCAATCGTGTCCAGCAGTTCGTTGAGGCGCGTTTCCGATGCTTGATGCGCACGCTGGATGGTGATGTATGCAGTGAATGCGACGGCGGCGATACTGGCCAACAAGGCGGCGAAAATCACCACCAGTGTCGAGCGCAACAGCAGGCCACGCATGCGCAGCAGATCAATCGCACCCTGGCCTGGAAGTGTCATTACCGTAATTCCATGACAATGCGGAATCGGCTATCCAGCAGATTGCGCTCGATATAGGCGATGCCGCCCGGATTGGCGCTCAGCAGCCGGAGGACTTCGGCTGCATTTTCGGCTGATTTGGGCGGCAAGGTTTTGCCGGAAAAGATCAAGCGCGACCAATAGGCGTTGATTTGATCCAGGTCCTTGTTGACCAGTTTTCGATAGAACTCGGCCCGCAACGGGTTGCCTTCCGGCTGATCGATCGGAGTTGCGGCCCCGCCGCCGGGGAACCTGCGATAGCGACCAAGAAAGATATTGACGACTTCATCCTGGCTGAGTTGAGTGACGCTGCTGCGGGCATTCACCACCACCACCGGTTCGGCCATGGCAGGCGCAGCGTAGTTCAGCAGTGCGAGGAACAGGAGGGGCAGCGTGATGAACCTACGCATGGCGCTTTAAAACACGAAGTCCAGCGCCAGGCTGAAGACAGTCATGTCGCCATCCCAGCCTGGCTGCGGGTTCTTGAACAGAAACAAGGAAGCGGGCGTGCCGCGAACCCAGTCCACCTGGGCCTTCAACGCCATGTTCTTGTGAACGTCCCAGCGCCCGCCAAGGGTATAGGTGTGCTGATCCAGATAGCTTTGGGAGACCAACGATTCGGTGATGCTGTCCAAGCCAGGAACGGGAATGATGCTGTTCGGAAGTGGTTCACGGCTGGTGAGGCTGCGCGAAATGCCGAGGTAAGGCGTCACGCTCCGAAAACGATAGGCGACCTGAACATAACCCGCCTTCGAGTCTGAATAAGCCGGGCTGTCCTGTTTGATCTGGTTCAGCATGAACTGGATGTTCAGCGGTCCCTGGTCATAGACCACGCCAAGCGAACTGAAGCGCGCCCAGTGATCGGCTATCGCCATGTCCGGAATCAGCGAGAGATAGGGCGTACCTGACAATGGGTCGCCCAGCAGGCGGAGAAACTCGTCGGTTGGTGCTTCATGATTAAAGCGGACCTGGGCATGGCTCAGACGCACTTGCCAGGCGCCATCGAGGAAATCGAGATAGCCACCAACCAGCAGCGAACCATGCTGGTTCCAAGTGGTGCCCGGTCCATACGGGGTATCTTCCGGCGACAGCCCGCCAAACAACTTGCCACGCAGCAGGCCGCCGGCGACGGGCAGCGTCGTGCTGACATCGAGACCGTCGATGTAGGAAAACACCAGGGAACCGTAAAAATCCGGCGGCGGCCGCAAGGCGAGATTGGAATAGCCGACCAGCCGCGAGTCGCCCAGCATGTAGAACTCGGTGCCGAGACGGCCGGCGCGGAGAGAAAAGTCCGGCGAAAAGTCGTGGCGCAGAAAAGCCCAAGTCAGCTCGGGATCGTGCGATCCGTCGGCATGGAAGCGGCTGACTACCTGCACCACGGCTTCGGTGTTCGGGCTGAAGTCGATATTGGCCTGAATGCCCAACAGGGAATCGATTTTCGCCGTCCATGATTTGCCTGCGCCTGAGGGTTGCGACAGGTCACGCACAAATTCGGCGTTATCGTTATCGGTTCGGGTCAAACCCAGGGTGCCGAAACCATGCCAGCTGACGGCCGGTTTGACTGCATTGGACGGGTTGTCATCGGCCCGGAGCGGGCTGGAAGCGGTTAAACACAAGACCGCTAAGCACAAGACCGCTAAACACAAGACCGCCAAGCTCGAGCTCAGCGGTAACCCGCCAGCCGCTGATTTGATCAACAAGTGGAGGTTAAGGAGAGGCTGGTAAGGACGGCAAGCAGGACTTTGCACCGGCATGTGTGAGTAATCGCGCGTTGTTTTCACCTTCGTGTTCCCGCCCTATCTGGTGGTTTTTAATGCTCATTATTTGACGGATTTATACCCAACTTGAGGTTTTGTTGCAGGCCTATTAATGCTCCCCCACTTTTCCCCGTCGGGCTTTTAATGCCGCGTGACGAGATTTTTCATCCAGTCGTTTGGCGATTGCGGATCGTGAAGGTTTGCTCGGTCGGCGTTTTTTCGGTACCACGGCTACGCGGGCGATCAGCATTTCGAGACGGCGCAGTGCTACGGCGCGGTTTTTTTCCAGACTACGGAATTCCTGCGCCTTGATCACCACGACGCCGTCCTTGCTGATACGCTGGTCGCCAAGCTGCAGCAGGCGTTCACGTATCGGTTCCGGTAGTGACGAGGCGGCGATATCGAAGCGCAGATGCACCGCACTGGAGACTTTGTTGACGTTCTGGCCGCCCGCGCCCTGGGCGCGAATCGCGGTGATTTCGACTTCTTCCGGCGGGATGATGAAGCGCGGGCGCATAAGAATGGAGCAGTGTTGTCGGGGTTAATTTCAATGTTAGCGTTTCATAAAATAGGCCAGCCTGATGAATATTGCGCTTGATTCCAACCCAGTAGCGCATCCGTTAATCCATTGGCGCGAGGCCGGTGAAAAGCGTTCGGCGCGCTGGCGTTCGGAAAGCGGCAACCCGCCGCCGCAGCGGGTGGTGATCGCCGATGACCAGACCAGCGCCGACGCGGCTTATCGATTCGCCAGCAGCGGCACCGGGATGCTCTGGCAAGGCGATTTCCAGAATGCGCGCCAATTGCTGCAGGCATTGACCCGGCGCGTGGAGCGGCACCCCGGCAAAGCCAAGGCTGCCAGATCAGACGTACACATCGCACCGGCAGAAGCCTTCAATCAGCAGCGTCAGGCACAAGCCCGACGGGCAAAAATCCTGGGCATGCTGTTGCTGCCATTGGCGGCGGATTACTCTGTTCCGTTGCGCCGTGCGCCGGATCTGCGCGCCGTCTGCGCCGCCGCCTATGGCCCGGCGACGCTGTCCGAGGCCGCTTCAGTGGTGTCGTTGCGTGAATTGCTCGGCCTGATCGGCGCCTATGAATGGCGCAAGAAGGGCGTGCCGGTTGCGGCGCTGGATGCCCATGTACATCCGCATTACGGCGTCTTTGCGCCGATTCGCGGCGAGTATGTCGATCTGGTGGCTGAAGCGCCCATGCCTGATAGCAGATTGGCGTTCGATATCGGTACCGGCACCGGTGTGCTCGCCGCCGTGCTGGCGCGGCGTGGCGTGGCGCGCGTGTTGGCGACGGACCAGGATTCTCGCGCCTTGGCTTGCGCCCGCGAGAACATTGCGCGGCTGGGCTATGCCGGGCAAGTCGAGGTGATCGAGGCGGATTTGTTTCCCGCTGGCCGCGCGCCGTTGATTGTTTGCAATCCACCGTGGCTGCCGGCGCAACCGAGTTCGCCCATCGAATATGCGGTGTACGACCCCGACAGCCGCATGCTGCGCGGTTTCCTCAATCGCCTGGCTGCGCATTTGACGCCCGCAGGCGAAGGCTGGCTGGTGTTGTCTGATCTGGCCGAACATCTTGGTTTGCGTTCGCGCGCCGAGCTGCTGGCGGCGTTTGAAACAGCCGGATTAAGCGTCGTTGGACGCCTCGATGCTCGCCCCCGGCATCCGCGTGCCGCTGATCCGGCTGACCCGCTGCATCAGGCGCGGGCGGCGGAAGTAACATCGCTGTGGCGACTCGCAATCAAGCCACTGGGATGACTTGGTTTATTTGGTTTATTTGGTCAAGGCGAGGAACAGCTCCGGCAGTTTCTCCGGCAGCCGCTGGATGTTGTCGATCACCGTGTATTGCCGGCCGAAGATGCCGCTGACGTATTCGTCGGCTTTTGGGTCGAGGCTGATGCAGTAGGTGAAGATGCCGTTGCGGTCGAGTTCCTTGACCGCCTGGCGGGTGTCTTCGATCAGCAGTTGCTCGTCGTTGGTATCGATGTCGGACGGCTGTCCATCGGTCAGGATCAGCATCAGTTTCTTGTCGGCCGGGCGCGCTTCCAGATAGTGCGCGGCATGGCGCATCGCCGCACCCATGCGGGTGGAATACTTGGCCTGCATCGCGGCCAGTCGACCTTTGGCGTCGTCGCTCCAGCTTTCGCCATAGCCTTTGATGTGCAGGTAGCGCACGTCGTGGCGGGTGTTGGAATGGAAGCCGGCGATGGCGAACGGGTCGCCCAGTTGTTCCACCGCCCAGGCCAGCAGCGAGACCGCTTCCTGACTGAGTTCGAGGATGGTCTGTTCTGAGCCGGCCGCCTTTTCGTTGAGTGATTCGGACAGGTCGAGCAGCAGCATGACGGCGATGTTGCGGCCGTCGGTGCGGTGGCTCATGTTGATGCGCGGGTCGGGATTGGCGCCGCCCTTGAAGTCGATCAGCGAGCGGATGGCGACATCGAGATCGAGCTCGCTGCCTTCTTCCTGATAGCGGATGCGGACCTTGTCCTGCGGTTTGAGCAGGTCGAGGATGCGCTTCAGGCGCTTGGCCAGCGCGCTGTGTTTTTCCAGCAGCTTGTCGATGTCGGCGGGGTTGCCTTTCGGGTGCAGCGCTTCATACACGCTGGCCCAGTCCGGGCGGTAGGTCAGACTCTTGTAGTCCCATTCCGGGTAGTGGCGCGGCGGCAGGCCTTTCAGTTCCTCGTCGGGTGAGCGCTTTTTCTCTTTCTCGAACATCTCTTCATCGTCGCTCTCTTCGATGAAACGCCACATCTGACGGTTGTCGTCGCGGTAATCGACCACGGTGTTGTCGAAATGGACCTTGGCCAACTGGTCGCTCTGGCGGCGGGTCTTGGTAACGTAGCTGAGCGCCAGAGAGGCGATGTCCTTCGTATTCGACTCGCCCTCCGCCATCAAGGCGTGGAAACGCGCGGCAAAGGTGAGCAGGTCGGCATCCTGATAGCCGTGCTCGGGGTCGAGCAGCGCGCGTGAAATCATCACCATGCGGTGGCGCAGGCAAGAGGTGGTTTCCGGATCGCAGGCATCTTCGGCCGGCTTCGGATGCAAGGCCAGGAAGATGCGCTTGAGGCCGGGGTATTCGCGGCAGAGCAGGGTTTCGATGCGACAGTCTTCGAAAAACTCCACCGCCATGCGCTGAAACGGACTCCAGTTGTCGGCGATCAGCGCTTCGCTCCAGCGCCGGTGGCCGACCATGTGGGCGAGGGTGGCGCGATAGCGGTTCAGGCCGGTGATGCGGGTTTCACCCGCGCCCGCGTCGTCATAAACATCCGGAATCCGCATGCCCAGTTTGTCGTAATACGGTACCGGTTTGCGCAGCTCGTCGAAGGCGGTGGAATACGGCACCAGTTGCTGCGCGTCCTGCCACATGCCGCGCAGGTAAAGGTCGAGTTTGCGTTCGACGTCCATGAACAACGTGCCGTGGCGTTCGCGTTGCAGCACGGCGCGGCTGTCGGCGGACTGGATCGTGAAGTAGTCCTTCTGCCGTTCCGGATGTGTGCGGTAGTTGCTGATGCCGTAATCGACCCAGCTTTTCAGCCCGGCCAAGCTGAGCTGGCTGAGCAGGAACGGCGCCTGCGCGAAGAAGTCCGGCAGGCCGGGACTGGGAAAGGTGGTGTGGTGGCCGTGGATGGAGCCGGTGGTGCGCTCCATGAAATCGAGCGTGATGTCGAGGTAATGCCGCATCAGTTCTTGCGACTGCATGCGGCGCGCGACAGGCGCCAAGGTTTGCAGGAAGGGGGTGATGGCATTGCTGTTGGGCGACTTCTGCATGCGCTGGATCAACGCCATGATCAACGGCAAGGCGTCCTCGCCGATCGCCTTGGCGGCGGACGGCCATTCTTCCAGAAATGCCAGCATCGGCTCGACGCCGCGCCCGAGTTTGCCGATCATGCGTGCGGCTTCCAGGTATGCCTGGGTGCCCTCGCGCGTGAGGATGGCCAGCGCTTCCGCCATGACGTCTTCGAACACGTCTTCAACCGGCTTGAAACGGGTATCGAGAATGGCCCAGTAGGCCTTCATCAGGGGGTGTTGGTATTCGGTTTCGGCGACTGTCATGGCTGTGGTGGGTTTAACGTCAGCAGAGCGCCGATCTTGGCGCGGATTTCCGAAATCTCTCCAGGTGTTGCACGACCTTTGCGCTCCGCCTGCCGGGTTTGCCAATCCAGGCTTTTCACCTGATCGGCAAGTGCCGTGCCGGTGGCGCCTTGACCGCTCAACAACACTTCGAAGGGATAGCCTTTGACCTGATTGGTGATGGGCACGCACACCAACAAACCCGATTTGCTGTTGTAAAGCTTGGGGCTCAGTACGACAGCGGGCCGTCGCCCAGCCTGCTCATGGCCGCTTTGCGGTGTGAAGTTCAGCCACACGATGTCTCCGCAATCAGGCACATAGGGCATGGACATCAGATTTGTTCTCGTCCTTGCGGCAAGCCGAAGTCTGTCGCTTCATGCCGGTTTTGATCGGTCATGCCGGAGAGCAGGACGTCCAGACTGTAGACCGGTGCAACAGCTTCGATGACCACCCGGCCATCAATCGCCTTGACCTCAACCGTCTGTTCCAGCATCAGATGAGCTGCTTCCATCACGGCGGCGGGAATGCGCACGGCGGGACTGTTGCCCCATTTACGCAGAACTTGTTGGGTCATGGCCTTACTCCTTGTAGAAACAATGTTGATACATCAGCATAGCAGGGTCGGCGAAGCTGCAACAGGGTTTCTACGCAAACGTCGCATCAATGGCGTGGTCCAGCGTCTCGCGAATATCGGCGTCGTCGGTGATCGGGCGCACCAGCGCCATGCGGCAGGCGTCGAGCGGGTCGACGCCGTCCTTGATCAGGGTGGCGGCGTAGACCAGCAGACGCGTCGAAATGCCTTCATCCAGGCCATGGCCTTTTAAATTGCGGGCGGTCTGGCCGATCTTGACCAACTGGCCGGCGATCAATGCATCGAGGCCGGTTTCTTTCGCCAGGATGGTGGTTTCCAGCACGGCATCCGGATAGTCGAAATCGAACGCGGTGAAGCGCTGTTTGGTGGATTGCTTCAGATCCTTCATCAGCGACTGGTAGCCGGGGTTGTAGGAAATGACCAACTGGAAATCGGGATGCGCGTGGATCAGCTCGCCCTTTTTATCCAGCGGCAATGTGCGGCGGTGGTCGGTGAGCGGGTGGATCACCACGGTGGTGTCCTGCCGCGCTTCGACGATCTCGTCCAGATAGCAAATGGCGCCGATGCGGGCGGCGACGGTCAGCGGGCCGTCCAGCCAGCGGGTGCCGTTGGCTTCCAGCAGGTAGCGGCCGACCAGATCGCTGGCGGTCATGTCTTCGTTGCAGGCGACGGTGATCAGCGGTTTGTTCAGCTTCCACGCCATGTATTCGACGAAGCGCGATTTGCCGCAGCCGGTCGGGCCTTTCACCATCACCGGCAGGCGGTTGCGGTAGGCTGCCTCGTAGAGCTGAACTTCCTTGCCCTGCGCCTGGTAGTAGGGTTCGGTGTGGACTTTGTATTGGTCTTTGTCGGTCATGTTTGACTCCCGTAGGGTTACCGAAGGGTAGGGGCTTTATCAGCGCCATGCGCACCGAATCGAATGATGCGCATGGCGCACCCTACGAAGTAAAACGCCCCCAGCGAACCGGGGGCGTTATCTCTACAAACTTACATACAGCGGACGTTCGACTTACTTGTGGACGCCCAACTTTTCACGCCAGCCCGGGAACAGCTTGTCGGCATCGCCGGGGAACGATTCGAAGGCGCGGGCGAATTCCTTATGCTCTTTCGCGAATTCGATCGGGTCGGCGCCGGCCTTCCAGCACTCGTAGGACTGACGCAAGGAGATTGCGCCGGCCGCCGGGCTGTCGATATGGCCGTAAGAGCCGCCACCGGAGGTGTTGATGACGTTGCCGTGACCGAGGTTCTCGAAGAAGCCGGGCAGACGCAGCGCGTTCATGCCGCCGGAGATGATCGGGGTGGTCGGCTTCATGCCGTACCACTTCTGGTAGTAAACCGGGCCCTGGCACTCGTCACGCTCGATCATGTAAGCGATGTTCTTGTCGCTGTTCTCGCCTTCCATCTTGCCGTAGCCCATGGTGCCGACGTGGATGCCGGACGCGCCTTGCAGACGCGACATCTTGGACAACACGAAGGCGGTGTAGCCGCGCTTGGCGGACGGGGAAGTGATCATGCCGTGGCCGGCGCGGTGGTAGTGCAGGTACTGGCCGGGATACTGGCGACGGGCGGTGGTGATCATGCCGGGGCCGCCGACGAAACCGTCGACCAGGAAGGCCACCTTGTCGGCATCGGGTCCGAACGTTTCCAGGATGAAGTCGGCGCGGGCGCACATTTCATAGTGGTCGTCAGCCGTGATGTTGGCGGAGAACAGCTTGGCCTGGCCGGTTTCGTCTTGGGCACGCTTCATCGCGTCATAGACCAGCGGGTAAACCTTCTTGGCCGGGCAGAACACCTGGTTGCCCTGGGGTTCGTCGTTCTTGATGAAGTCGCCACCCAGCCAGAACTGGTAAGCCGCAGCCGCGAACGGCTCGGGACGCAGACCCAGCTTGGGCTTGATGATGGTGCCGGCGATGTAGCCGCCATCCTTGATCGGACGACCCAGGATGCGCCACATGTCGGAGATGTCTTTCGACGGGCCGTCGAACAACTGGATGGCGCGCTCGGGCACGTAGAAGTCATAAATCTTGGCGTGCTCGATGTCGCCCATACCCTGGTTGTTGCCAATGATCAGGGTCAGAACCGAGACGATCATCATGCGGCCGTCGATGATGTTGCGGTCAAACAGGTCGAGCGGGTAAGCGATCCGCATCTCTTCGGTGGCTTCGTCGATGAGATAGACCAGCGCGTCGACGCCCTTGGTGAAGTCGTCAGTGGTGGAAACTTCAACGTTGGTGCCGGTGGAGGATTCGGCGGCGAAGTGGGCGGCGCAAGACAGATAGCTGCCAAACCCGGGCTTCGGCTTCATTTTGTACGCCACCAGAAGGTGCTTGCCACCTTTGATCAGGTCTTCTTCTTTCAGGCTGAGGTCGGCGTAACGTGCTGATTGATCCATGACTTGTTCCTTTAAAGATGTGTTTGTACTGAATTGAGCTATTCCGGGTAAAACCCCTAAGCGGAATACGGTGAACTATAGCGATTGTTTGGCATAAGAAAAAATCATCATTTCTGATGCCAGTCATAAGTATTTACTTATAATCCGCTGATGTTGCATCTGACTCTGCGCCAACTCCAGGTTTTCGAATCCACTGCCCGCCATCTTTCGCTTTCGCGCGCGGCGGAGGAGTTGCATCTGTCGCAACCGGGCGTCTCGATGCAGGTGAAGAAACTGGCCGAGGCGGTCGGGCATCCATTGCTGGAACAGACCAGCAAGCGCGTCAGATTGACCGAGCAGGGCCAGGAACTGGTGACCACCGCGCGTGAAATCCTCGGCGCGGTGAAGCGTTACGAGCTTTCATTGATGGCGCGCCAGGGTCTGACCCAGGGCACCCTGCGCCTGGTCGCCATTTCCACCGCCAGTTATTTCGTGCCTCGCTTGCTGGGCGAATTCGCCCAGTTGCATCCCGGCGTCAAGATTTCGCTGCGCGTGACCAACCGCGAACTGGTGCTGGAGTCGCTCACCGCCGGCCTCGACGATCTCTACGTCCTCGGCCAGCCGCCGGAAGGCTTGGCGGTGACTGCGATTCCGTTCATGGATAACCCGTTGATCGTTTTGGCCGCGCCGGATCATCCGCTCGCCAAGATGCGGCACATTCCGCTTTCGCGTCTGGCGGACGAGCCCTGGCTGCTGCGCGAACCCGGTTCCGGCACGCGCAAGGCGGCGGAACGGCTGTTCGCCGAGAACGGCCTGACCTTGAAACCGCGCATGGAGCTAGGCAACAACGAATCCATCAAACAGGCGGTACTGACCGGCCTCGGCATCTCGGTGCTGTCCCATCACACTCTTGCCCTGCACGATCCGGCTCAGTTTGCTGTGCTTGATGTGCAGGGCTTCCCTATCATTCGGCAGTGGTATGCGGTGTATCCCGCCGGGCGGCTGCGCTCGGTGGTCGCCCGTGCCTTCCTCGATTTCCTGCTTTCACATGGATCACGTCATGACGTCGCTTAAGCCAAGACTTCACAAACCTAGAAATACGCTGCGCTCGGGCGTCAAGCCAAATACCAAAGCCGGAGCAAAGTCAGCCAGAGCGGAGGCGGCGAGTACGTCCGGTCTCGATCTGGCGCCGGCGATCGAAGCCCTTGGCTTGTTGCTCGAACTGGAACGGCCGGCGGATGCCCAGCTTTCCGCCTTCTTCCGCAACTATCCCAATTTTGGCGCGCGCGACCGATCGTTCATCGCGGAAGCGGTGTATGGCGTGCTGCGGCGTTTGCGCAGTTTGCAGGTGCTGGCCGCGCCGGCCACGCCGCGCCGCTTGCTGCTGGCCTGGCTGGCTCGGCATGGCGGCCGCAACATGCGCGAATTCGAGGCGCTGGCGGATCAGTCGCAGTTGGACAAGGCCGAGCTGGATTGGCTGCGCAGCCTGAAGGGCGCCAAGCTGGAAGACCAGCCGGAAGCGGTGCGACTCGATCTGCCTGATTGGTTGTATGAACGTCTTGCCGCCCAGTACGGCGAGCATTTGCCGACTCTGATGGATAGCCTGAACAGTGCCGCGCCGTTGGATTTGCGGGTCAATCCGCTGAAGGCGTCGCGTGATGAAGTGCTGGTGCAGCTGAATCGTGAAGGGGTTGTCGCCACCGCGACGCCGCTGTCACCGCTGGGCATGCGTTTACAAGGCAAGCCGGCGCTGCAAAAACATCCGCTGTTTCTCGATGGCAGTGTCGAAGTGCAGGACGAAGGCAGTCAGCTTCTGGGTTTGATGCTGGCGCCGAAGCGCAGCGAGATGGTGTGTGATTTCTGTGCCGGCGCCGGCGGCAAGACTTTGCTGCTGGGTGCTTTGATGCGTGGCAGCGGCCGCCTTTACGCTTTCGATACCTCGGAAAAACGCCTCGGCAAGATGAAGCCGCGGCTGGTGCGCTCCGGTTTGCAGAATGTTCAGGCCTTGCTGATTGCGCATGAACGCGATGCCAAGGTGAAGCGTCTGGCCGGCAAGTTTGATCGCGTGCTGGTCGATGCGCCCTGTTCCGGACTCGGCACGCTGCGCCGCAATCCGGATCTGAAATGGCGGCAGAGCGCGGAATCGGTTGCCGAACTGACCCAGATTCAGCACGACATTCTGGAATCCGCCGGACGCCTGGTAAAACCCGGCGGTCGCCTGGTCTACGCCACCTGCAGCTTGCTGGTGGTGGAGAACGAGGACATCGTCGCCGCCTTCCTCGCGGCGCATCCGGAGTTCCATCTGCTGCCGGCCGGGGGTGTGCTGTCGGCGCAGCATATCGATCTGAAGATGGGTGACTATCTGCGTCTCGATACCGCGAAACATGGTACCGATGGCTTCTTCGCGGCGGTGATGGAACGAACGGCTTAAACCTTGAACCCAGGTTGAATTACTTGAGCCGCTTCCCGGGGTTCGTGCTTGCGGCCTTGCTGGCCGCTTCCTCAGCTCAGGCCGATGCGCCGTTGCAACTGAATGCGCGCGGCACGCTGCAGGTTGCTTTCACGCCGGGCGATGATGTCGCGGGCTTGATCGTCGACACGCTGCAGAAGGCCAGGCGGCAGGTGTTGGTGCAAATCTACAGCTTCACTCACAAGGACATCGCGCAAGCGTTGGTA
>Ga0105047_10000946_pt1 | contig 51074 bp, 34 predicted proteins | sample MAT04_FD_78384 | JGI IMG/M metagenome (GOLD analysis project Ga0105047, IMG submission 78384) | Freshwater microbial communities from Lake Fryxell liftoff mats and glacier meltwater in Antarctica - MAT-04 (megahit assembly) | ecosystem: Environmental > Aquatic > Freshwater > Ice > Liftoff...
GCAGCCTCCAAGTCTTCCGAAATGTCCGCAAGGATGTGCTGGCTCCATTCCATTCCCAGGTACGAAAAAAGCTTTCAGAAATGGAGGCTTTTTTATTAAATTGATAGAAGTAGCAGCCTCCAATCCTATTGACACGTTCGCAAGGTTGTGCTGGCTCCATTCCAGTCCCATGCACGTGCTTTAGTAGCCATAATCGTCCATGCATCCATTTTTTTAAAATAGCAATTTGGCCTTTATGGCTACTTTGTTTTCGGGCTAAGGCTGCGGCGGCAAACTTACTAATTGTAAAAACGGGCTAATTACTGCCATTTCTTTTTATAATGGCATTGTACAATGACCCAACAACAACTTGTTAACCAATATCGCGTGCAAACCAGCCAGTGTGGCAAATGCCTTTTGCCTAATTCCGGTGTCATAAATAACCTTTTTGTATAGCTCCACACGCTATATTTTAGGTGATATTTAAATACTTTGCTTATTTTCTTAGATTTAGAACAAAAAAATAAGCAAACACAGTTTTTTACCTTTTGCTTATTTTTTGAAATTGAAAAGTAAAAAATAAGCAAACACAGTTTTTTACCTTTTGCTTATTTTTGAAATTGAAAAGTAAAAAATAAGCAAACACAGTTTTTTACCTTTTGCTTATTTTTTGAAATTGAAAAGTAAAAAATAAGCAAACAATGTAGAGACGCGATTAATTGCGTCTCTACCACAAACGCAACCCACAGTGCAATAAAATGAAATGGGCCAATTGGCCGAAAATTTTAATTGGAGGCACCCAACAAATTGGCAATTATTAAATTGGAAAATTTTGAGGTTATGCCAAATCAAACCCATGGCATTTTAATTATTAATAAAACGGGCGATAACGTAAACGACGCCAAAGTAACCGAAGCCTATGTCACCGTACGCCAACGTAACCAAAGCCAAGGTAACCGTAAGCCAACGTAAACGACGCCAAGGTAGCCGTACGCCAAGGTAACCGACGCCAAAGTGACCGTACACCAAGGTGACCGACGGCATTGCAGAGACACGACTAATCGCGTCTCTACACCCACTAATACATCCACCAACGGAGATAAGGGGCGGTTTTGCCAGCTACAAAACCCTATGTTTCATAATAATATTTCACGTATTACAAATTGGTACAAGTGCAATGTTCGTTTGTAATAACAAAAAAACATTCCAATTTTTACTGGCAATCACGTTTTCACGATCATATTATTCGCGATCCAAAACCATTTGAAACCTTTCTAAATTATATTGCCAATAATGCATTAAACTGAACGAAAGAAAAATTTTATGGATAATTATAGCAAAGGCGCCATCAATAGCGTTTTTGAAACAATCCGAGCTACTATTACAAGAACAACTAATTACCTAATTACCCAATTACAAAATTTAGTTATCAATATGTTGTAGTTAATAGCGAAATAAATAGGTTGAAGAACCTATCAGCGCAATTGGAAAAGCACAATAATGAGGCGTTGTACAAAACAGGCAATGAGCAGTTTACAGCAACAGAGTTTCAAACAGTTTAACTATTTTAAGCAAAGGTTAATGATTAACCGCTATTTGGTACACTCAATGCTTACTATAAAATGATGATAAAAAAGGCTGAATAAAATTACCAACAGTATAAGAATACGACCTCTATGGTCATAGAGGCAGGCTGCAACAACTGATGAAAACAGCTATAAAGCCTGGTTCAAAAATATCAGCACCAGGTTACGGATATTTATTAAAAGGTTGTGTATTTGAAAGAGGCAAAACCCTGCTATCAACAACATATTGCTATCAAGCCATTAATGGCGTTTCAAACACCAATGCTTACATTATGTTTTTAACTATTAAGCATTGGTGCTAAAATTAATATAAGTTAACCAACACTTGCCTTGCAACACCCAAAAATTGGCGCACTACAAATAAAATGAAATTAGCGCTGATTAAGCCAATGCTTAAAAAATCTTACGTAAAACAGTAGGCCCAGTAGCTAAGTACTCACACTTAAATCAAACTATTTTCCAACGCGTACCGTGTAAGGTCGGCATTGGACTTTAAGGCCATTTTTGCCAAAATGCGTGCGCGGTGGGTACTTACTGTACTAATGCCAATAGATAACATTTCCCCCACTTGTGTCAGGGGTTTGCCCTCGGCAACCAGTTTAAATACATGAAACTCCCGATTGGTTAACAACTCGTGTGGCATTTTTGAACTGCTGGTGTCAAGGTCCGACACTAACTTTTCGGCAATATTGGGCGATAAATATTTTCGGCCCTGCAGCACCCGCTGAACAGCTTTTATTAACTCCTGCGTAGCGGCATCTTTACATAAGTAACCGGCAGCACCTGCCTTTAATGCCCGCAAGGCATATTGCTCTTCGGGGTGAATGCTTAGGATAAGTACGGGTATGTGCGGGTAATTTTCCTTGACATGATGCACCACATCGAGGCCGCTTTTGCCAGGCATGCTAAGGTCGCAAATAATAACATCCCACGCGGCTGTCATTATTTTTTTAATGGCGTCCTCCGCATCATTTACTTCATCAATAAATGCCGACGGATACTGCTGCAGCAGTATTAACCTTAACCCTTTGCGAATGATAGCGTGATCGTCGGCAACTAATATTCGTAACATCATTTACAAATATAAAATGTGAGGAATTGAAACCCGGATGGTGGTGCCCTTACCGCTTTTACTTTGAATGTCAATAGTACCATTAAGCATAAACGTTCGCTCTTTCATACCTAAAAGGCCAAATGTTTTTTTTGATGCGGCATGTGCTTTATCAATACCTTTTCCATTATCGGCTACTGTTAAGGTAATTGAGGTAGGTTTTATTTGTAAGTGTGCATTTATAATAGTTCCATTACTGTGGCGCACAGCATTGGTTAGGTTTTCCTGGTAAATGCGAAACAACCCGGTACTAATATTAAAAGGCAACGCCACGTCATCTTCATTACTGGTAAAATTTACTTTAATGTTTGAGCGCTTTTCGGTTTCGCGGCTTTGCCACTCCATGGCTGCTACCAGCCCAAGGTCGTCCAACAAAGCGGGGCGAAGGTTTGCCGATATACGCCTGATGGATACCACGGTTTCATCAACCAGTGCCACCATGCCGTTAATAAGGTTGGCAGTTGAAGCCTTCCCTGCTGGCAGTATTGAGTTAAGCTGCGATAAATCCATTTTTAGCCCGGTAATTTGCTGGCCAAGTTCGTCGTGTATTTCCCGGGCAATGCGCATTCTTTCTTCTTCGCGTACGTTTTGCAAGTGGGTAGCTAATTCGCGGAGCTCATTATTAATGGCAAGCAGGTTTTCTTCGGCCTTTTTCTTTTCATCTATATCCTGATAAATGCCGTAAAACATAATACATAAACCATCTCTAAATTCGGCCCGGCCAATGGTGCGTATCCATTTTAGGTTTCCTTTTAGCGTTACAATTTGCAATTCTTCATCCCACGGGGTACCATCGGTTATACAGGCCTTTACACACGTTCGGATTCTGTCGCGGTTTTCGCCTTCCCTATAAAAGTCAATACCTTTAGAAAGATCGGGTATGTAATCAGGGTCCGCTTCATGAATTTCGCGGCTAACGGGCGACCAGTAAATCGATGCTTTTTCTATGTCTACTTCCCAATTTCCGATTTGTGCCAGGTGGTTGGACTTATCTAAAAGGGCCTCTAATTTCTTACTTTCGGTATTATCGGACGATATTCCAACTATACCGGATAATATATTATTCTCGTCATAAATGGGTGAATTGGTAATTAGGGCAGGAAAATTAGTTCTATCTTTTTTCCGTAAATTAAATTCTCCCGACCACGTCTTCCCTTCTTTTAGCTCCTCCATTATCTGAATGGCTTGTTCGTTGGTAGCCTCAGAAGTTGTCAATTCAACTATACATTTGCCTAAAGCTTCATCTTTTGTCCACCCATAAATATTTTCTGCCGCCTGGTTCCAATAAATTACAATGCCATTTATATCTGTTGCAATTGTAGCTTGCCCAATTGTTTTTAAAAGTTTTGCCTGAAAGCGGTTCTCTTCTTCCGCTTTTTTACGATCAGTAATATCGGTTCTGATGGCAATATACTGGTAAGGCTTTCCCTGATGGTCCATAAAGGGAACAATGATGGTATCAACCCAATACAACGTTCCATCTTTTGCTACATTTTTGAGCTCGCCACGCCAAATGCTGCCATTAGCAATGGTTGTCCACAGGTTTTTAATAAATAATTTGGGATGATAACCTGAATTGATCAAACGGTGATCATGGCCAATAAGTTCTTCTTTTTGATATTTAGAAATTTTGCAGAAATTATCATTTACATAGGTTATGATTCCTTTGTGGTTGGTAATGGCTACAATTGACGAAACATCTAATGCGTATTTATAATCCGATACAGCCCGGTACGCCAATGCCAGTTCATCGGCCCGATCTTTTTGAATTGAGATAGCTTCGATGGCGATTTTTAAATCGGCCACCCCGGTTTTTCCTTCCTGAATTTGCAATAAAATAGCCTGGTTTGCCTTAAATAACGCTTTTGCCTTCTTATGTCGTTCGTTAAGTTGCAATGAAAGCTCCTTATTTAAAATCATCAACTGTTCATAATTCCTTTTGGTACTGTTGCCTGGTAATGTTAGCTGGTTACCCGCCTTTTCAGGCTTCAATTCTCTCATTCCCATCTTACTTACCCCAGCTTTAAATCCTTTTTTAGCAACTCTCAATTCATCGGCCCGTTGCTTCCTCTTTTTTATCGCAATCATCAATTCGTCATCCAGCTTTCCATTTTCAATTATTTGTAAGGCTAACTCTTTATCCACAAATGTCAATTGATCTTCCCAAATTTTTCCCTTTCCGTCAGCCATCATAGGTTCGGTTGCAAATTGGCCGTTTATGTTTGGTTTAAATTCAACCAATTTAGTAATGCCGGAACCTTTGATTACCTTTTCCATGCTTTAGTTTTAAAACCTCCATAATTTGTACTACATGTCAGTCCTTCATAAACGAACATGCTGCCCAGTTGTGGTAAGCAACTATATAAATGGCAAAAGCATTGAAGGAAAAACGAAAAAAAATAAGTATTAATTGTGCTGCTTCAATAAATAACTTTTTTAGATTTTTAGAAGAAATATTTGCAAAAAGCACATTATCCGGCTTGTAACAATTTCTTAAAAAATAGTCTTTACCCTACATCGAACCCCCCATCTATAATAATCTATATTGACCTGTCATCAAACTTTTTGAAGGTAAAATTATCATGCCAACGCATTTATCATTTCTTCAATTACATAAGCAAGCCGGGGAAAATCGCGTGTTTTATCTAAAAATATATCAGCCTTTAACTGATAAGCCTTTGTTTGATGTATTGCATCGCTGCAATTGGAGAGAATAACCACCTTTGTTAAGGGTAGTTTGGTTTTTATATAAATGAGTATTTCAAAACCATAGCCATCGGGCAACGATAGGTCAAGCAGCACAATATGGGGTTTATGTTCTTCTATCATTTTGTAACCCTCTTTAAGCGTGGTAGCCTGGCCACATACTTGTACCTGGCAAGTATTTTTTATTAGTACCAAAACACGTTTACCCAGCATAACTGAATCGTCAATCAATAGTAAAACTGGCTTTGCCTTTGCCTGTACCATAATTAGGGAGTGGTTATTATTCAACAATTGTAAATACCGCTTTCCGCTCACCAGCGCTATATAATCAGGAAGCCTTTAATAGTATTTGGGAGATATTTTTGGTTGGATTTTTAAATGTAATAATGAAAGTTGTTCCTTTACCCACCTTGCTTATCACTTCAATTTTACCCCCTAACGCTATCACCTGCGATTTAACCATAAACAGCCCTAACCCCTGACCATCTGAATTAGAATGAAATCGCTGGTAAAGACCAAAAATATTATTGGCATTCCTGATTAAATCAATCCCCAGCCCATTATCTTCAAAGCTCAATACTACTTCATCGGCTGCATTTAGGTAGGTAGAAACATTTATTTTTAATCTTCGGTCGGGCGATCTGTATTTAATGGCGTTCAATAATAAATTCAGAAAAATACTATCAAGGTATAGTTTATTAAAATATACTTCCGATACAGAAAAATCGGTTTGGATCAACGCATTTATTTCATTGATATCATAGATAAGAGAGTTCTTCGTTTTCTTAAACAAATTTTCTATGCTATTGAAACATATATCAACATTTACATTATTTCTGATTACTAAAATCTGGATAAGATCATTAATCGTTTTATTAAGTTGTAACGTACTCCGTTTAAACATTTCAATTACTTCGCTGTTGGCAGTATTTAAATTATCATAATCAACCAAATCTAAAAGCCCTAACAGGTTTGAAAGTGGAGCCCTAAAATTGTGTGAGGTAATGTATGAAAATTGCTTCAGATCTTTTATTGACCTAGATAATTCCAAAATAAGCGATTCTCTTTCTTTATTAATTTTTAAAACTTCCATTTCAGCCATTTTTCGTGCATTTATATCCTGGAAGCTTCCGTATAATTTTACACATTTGTCATTAATAAACTCTGCCTCACCAATAGTACGTATCCATTTTTCATTTCCCTTTTGAGTTACGATTAACATTTCCTCGTCCCAGGCAATGCCCTTCTCAATAAAATTCTCCACCCTTTTAGATGCTGTATTTTTATGGCTGCCTTTACTAAATATTTGCAAGCCAGTAGTTAAATCGGGCACAAAATCAGCATCGGCCTCATAAATTTCTTTAGTTATATCAGACCACAAAACGGTGCCTTTATCTACATCAATTTGCCAGCTTCCTATACGGGCAAGCCTGTTGGTTTTGTCTAATAAATTCTCCAATGTCTTCTTTTCAGTAATATCCCTAAAATTTGATACTATGGCGTTGATGCCCTCGGTTTCAAAAAAATTAGTTAGGGTACCTGCCACCCAGATAAAAGTACCATCTTTTTTTCGGTTGCGTATTAGTGGGCATTCCATGGGTACCTCGGGATGCGCCATTACCTTCACCAAAAACTCCTGCATTACCAGGGCATCGTTAGGGTGCACAATGTCGGCAATAGTGAAGTCTAAGCATTCCTCACTGGTATATCCAAACTTTTTTGATACGGCAGGACTTGCGTAAACTGTATTTCCCGCCGGTGCAATTACGGTAATCATGTCCTGGCTGCTGTCTATAACCCCTTTAAAAAACCTTTCACTTTTGGCAACTTCTTCATAAAGCATTTTTACTTTTTCGTTGGCAGTTGTTCGTTCCGTTATATCAATGTTTACACCTATCATTCGCACACCAACCCCTGCTTCGTTTCGCGAAACAACTCCACTTGCCTCAATAAAATGGACAGATTTATCGGGCCACACAACCCTAAAAGTTGAATTAAAATCACGTATGCCTGCTATTGCATCCTTTACTTCTTCGCTCGCCCTTTCAATATCATCAGCATGAACCCCCTTTTGCCATGCACTAAACGCCCCACTAAAAAATTGCGCTTCTATTCCGTACATTTCATACATCCTTTTGTCCCATGAAAGGGTATTGTTAACAATGTCCCAGTCCCAAATACCCATTTTTGCGGCTGTGGTTGCCAAAAGCAACCGTTCAGATGTTGCCAACAAATCTTTTTCCGCCTTTTTCCGTTCCGTAATATCAAGTACAATTGCTAAAAACCGCTTATTATTTCCTTCGGTTACTAATTGTAAATGTACTTCTACGGGATAAAGACTTCCGTTTTTTCGCTTATGATTAGTGAAAAGTATAATCTTGTCTTTTTCATTATAAATTAGCGGAGCAATCAACTGTTTAAAAGAAGTTGCTGTATAGCCAGGCTTTATATCAATTGGCGTTAAACCTTTTATTTCGTGTTCGGTATAGCCAAGGTTTAAAAGGGCACCTTTGTTTAAATAGCTAAATTTAAAAGTATCATATTCAAAAATGTAAATTTCGTTCAGGCTGCTTTGCAATGTTGCCTGTAAACTATTTCTTTCCTGTTCTTCAATTATTCGGTGGCTAACATCCCTTTGAATAGATATCCAATGAGTAAAAAATCCATTTTCATCTGCTACCGGGCTTATGGAAAAATCAACAGAGAATTCATCTCCATTTTTTTTATAATTAATGGTAGTTATTTCGCATGATTGCCAGTTACGAATGGCTTTTGACAAACGTGCCAATTCCATTTTATCTGATTTTGGCCCTTGTAACATACGGGGGGTCTTTCCAATTACCTCCTCAGCACTATAACCGGTCATCCTGGAAAAAGCTTCATTTACATATATTATTTTAGGGCCAGGTAAATCAAAAGGTTCTGCCTCCGTAATTAATATGCAATCTTTGGTATTGGTAATTACAGATTCCAGTAACTTAAGTTGTTGCTCTTCTTTTTTACGCGTGGTTATATCCTGGCAGGTGCCTGTTGCATGTACAGGCAACCCGTTGGCATCTACAACAATTACCCAATTTTCTACTACATATTTATTTAGTCCTTCTGTGGTAACAATTCTATGTTCAATTGAATTGGCACCAGTGTTTCCAAGCGAGTTCCTAAAAGCTGTATTTACCTTTGCCAGATCGCCGGGATGGATAAAATTTAAAAATGCACCATGGGTTGCCTCAAAATTATTGGGCTCAATTTCAAATATGCGGTACATTTCTTCTGAGCAGATTACCTTTAAGGTTTGTAAATCTGTTTCCCAACTACCTACCTTGGCTATTGACTGTGCCTCAACCAGTCTTCCTTTTTCTATTTGCAATTCCGACGAAAGTTGACGGAACTTCTGCTCACTTTCGCGGCTTTGCTGCTCTGCCTTTAATTGGTTTGTTACATCGCGGCAATTGTTTATAATACCATTAATATTAGGATCGCCAAGCAGGTTGGTAAGCGTTACCTCAATGGATACCCATGCACCGTTTTTATGTTTTACCGATAATATACCGCAACTTATAGCCACACCCGGGCATGCCAAACACTCGCCCATTTTTAGCCTGTACAAAGCCAGGTCGTTGCTATGTATGTGGTCAACCATTACTAATTGCCTCGCTTCGAATTTGGTATACCCTAAAATCTTAAATACCGAGGGAGAAGCAAAATCTACCCTACCAAAAGCTGAAAGTATAAATATCCCATCCACGCTATTTTCAATTAAGCCACTGTATTTATTTTGGCTTTTTATCAGTTCTTCCAGCAAAATCCGCCGTTCTTTTTCGAGCCTGAATTTTTCAATGGAACTATTAATGGCAGCGGGCAGCCTATTGAGCCGGTCTTTTAAAACATAATCATCTGCTCCTTTTTCTAACAACTCTATTGCAAATTGTTCGCTCATGGTTGACGTTACCAAAATAAAAGGAATCTTTCTTTTCGTTTGCTTAAATATGGTTAGCGCTTCGCTTGAATCAAAGGCGGCAATAAAGTGGTCGGAAATAATTACATCTGGTAAAAACGTAAATAATGCATCAACAAACTGCTCCCTTGTGTCAACTACCAAACCTTCAAAACCAATATTGCCTTTTTTTAAGGCATTAGCTATCAGCAAAGCATCGCTTGCCAAGTGCTCAAGGTGTAAAATTTTAATTTTTTTATCCGCACTTTTAGCAATTATTTTGGAAGTAGTAGCAAACATGAATTTAAGATTTAGCCGTATTATTTAACACCAGCAAGTAAAAGCCAGGATCAGCAATGGTTTTTAAAAAAATTTTTGAAGTCAACAGGTTTAACTACATAACTGGTTACGCACAGCTTGTGGCTTTTTACTATATCCAATTCGTAATTTAAGAAAGTCATCATAACAAACTGTATCTGCTTGGTAAATTCATCACCTTTAAATCTTCGGCACTTTCAATCCAACAATCCTTTGCATTTTTAGGTTGAGAAATATTACTTTGGACGGTTAACTCTGCCGAAGTTTTACTTATATCAACTGTTTAAGTGGCTAATTGCTTAGTACTAATCAATACCTGATTTATTATTTTTGTTATATGTTCTTCTCTATTCTCAATAAGCACTCTACCATACAGGCAACATAAAATGACCACGATGCCACTGGGTAATTAATGTACCGTTATTTACAGCCTGATGTAAAAATATTAAAAACCAAAGGGCTGAAATATAGTTGGTTGCATGATAACAGGGTAGCATTTGCGCTTATGCGTTGTGGTATATGTACTACCCTAAGGCTTTATTACAAAACAATTAAAAGTACAGTAGGTAATTAATAAATAACAGCCGGTTACTTTACCAGCATTTTTAGTAAACTGGTTTCGCTGCCGGGGTGCATTATTTGTAGGTAATACAATCCCTGACCTATTGAAGGGATGGTTATATTTTGAGAAAGCGATCCGGTTAAGTTATTGATTTGCCTGGTAAGTAATACCTGCCCTGCCACATTTACCAATTTTGCTGTATAAATACCTTTCGCCATTGTTGCAAAGTGTAATGATACTGTACCGTTGGTTACAGGGTTTGGAAAAATTGTAATTCCACTGGCTTCGGTTTTACTTTTTACTAGTACAATGGAGCTAAACCGGGTGCCGTTTTGTTCCAACGCTTTTATGCGGTAGTAGTTGTTGCCGGTGCCGGGTGCTTCATCTAACCATACATAGTTGTTGGTGCTGCTGATGTTGTGTACTGCCTGTGTGCCGCCTTTAATAAACGAGCGGCCGTTGGTTGATTTTTCTATCTCGTACAATTTTACACCCGTTTCGGTGGCAACGTTCCATTCCACCTGTATGGCTGGTCCTTTTTTAAAGGCTTTTAACTGTGTAAAGTTTACCGGCAATACCGCCATGCTGCGGAACACCACTTTAAACCGGTCGCTGGCCTTACTGGCTGCATTGCTGGTAATGGTAAACGGTACAATGGTGCGGTCGCTAAGGCTTATAGCTGTTTCAGAAGTTAAAAATTTATCCTGCAGGTAGGCTTGTAGGCCTGGGGCGTTAAAGTTAGCCGGATCAAACTGTAGCTCGTAGGGCTGTACTTTCATTTTGGCAATGTACAGCGGTAGCGTATCTGCATGGTCTACTAATGGCCGGGCTTCTATGGCCAGATTTTTTCCATCTCTTAAAATGGCAATATCCTCATAAAAGTTAGCAAACTTAGGTGCATCCACCTGGTCAATTGCGGCAGAAAAATCGTTCCCAAACTCAGCCAGTATTCCATCGGCAGAGCGTCTGCCATATTCGGGGCTGGTAAAAAAAAGCGAGATATGCATATTTTCAATTTGCCCATTGTTGGTACGATACACATCGCGGTTGTTGATGGTTGATTTATCGGCTTCGCGAATGACCATACTACTTGTATTGGAATATACCCAAAAAGCCTGGCCCGACTGTATAATTGTTGGGTTAGTTTGTGATGCTGAAATATTTGAAACCACCCCTAGGTTGCTGGCGCTTACATAACTACCTGACGGTGGGTTTACATTGGGATCGTAGTACACAAAGTTTGCATTGCCAAGGTTATTGTTTGCAGTATTACTATAAATGGTTGCCCAATTTATGGCCGAAGCATATGGATTAGCTATATAATTGTACATAGCTGAGCCAACGGCAATTGTTTGGTTACCTGTTTTAAGGGTTCCAATAGCACGTAGCGTGGTGTTGTTGGTGCTGCTGTTAGAGGCAAGGTTAATACTGCGGTCGCCACGAACATAAATCAGGTATCCTTTGGTGGCATCCAGTGTTAGGGTTTTTGTATTGGTTACCTTATCCCATGCAGTTTGGGCGCCGTTAAGGGTATATAAACTTGTTTGACCAGTTGCTGTTGGGTCAAGGCCCACATCATTTAACGCTGTTAAACTTTTTATACCTGTTATGTGGGTACCATACCCGGCAAGGTCGTTGCCACTTTCCATCCAGTTTTGAAACACGCTGGTGGTGGTGGTAACCATGGGAGCCAACTGGCGGTAAGCGCGGTTAACGGACGAAGAAATATATCGCTCTACAGTAACGTTACCAACAATATAACCACCCAAGGGGTTGGCTTGCGCCACCGATGCTGTTGAGTCGGCAGTAGATCGCAGGGTAAAGCCTTTGTTGTTTCCATACCCGTCTGTGTCTAAAACAGTTGTACCGCTTACCGTAACTAAACCAGCAACACTTACATTATTGCTGTTAACTTTTGTTCCGTTTCCGCTTAATAAAATATTGTAGTAGGCTATTGCTGCCGTACCGGTATCAATAGTAAAGCCCGCCCCACTAAACACTACAGTTCCGGTACCTGCGTAAAACAGGCCATTATTTTTTATACCCCCATTATTTAATATTAGGTACGTGTTTCCCGATATTACACAATGTACGTTTGAGCCTATAGTTAGTACCTGTGATTGCAATGGAAGTATAGTTGTACTAAACGCGATAAATGTTGCCAAAAAGCCTATGTTGGCTATTACTTTTTGAACTTTACAATGGGCGGTGGTTATAGGCAATAAAGAATAATATAGAGATGTGTATTTATTTAAAAGTCTGGTTTTCATTTTGCTAACTATTAGTAATGATATAAGCGATTGGTGGATATTTATGCAAATACTATTTTTTGCAGGTACTAACTATTAATCATTCACCCTAAACTGAATATCCTCCACTATTAACGTGTTCGTATTACCGTTATTTGTTCTTATAAAAATTTCTATATAATCATTGGTTTGCAAATCCATTTCGGTAATAAGTGTAATTTGAAAACTTTGGTTATTGGTGGTGGGCGACATTGAGCCATTAGGAAAAGGAATGATTACTCCATTTTTTGCAATGGCGATTGTAAAATCAGCATTATTTGACGGAGCTTTGGCGCCAATTACCGCTATTATTTTGGAAGTAATAAGCTCTTTGCCATTATAGGTTAGCCGGTTATTGGTTCCGGTAAATTTTTGTTGTTTTGATATGGTGGTTGTTCCATTAATTTTATAATAGGTACCTACAACAGGTAACGATGTAGGAGTACCATTATTATTCATATATTCAAAACAAAACGCCCGTGAGTTGGGTATGTTTGTATTGGAAATCATTTGCCAGCCCGGCGTGTAGGAGTTAAAACCGGTAAGGTAGGTACCCACCCCCCTAAACATATTGGTCGTCATTCTTCCACGGTCAATGGTAGCACCAGTATTAATTTTTATACCAGTTTGTCCATTGTATTCAAAATAATTATTGGATAGATCGATGTCGTTAACAGTAAGGCCCGCCAAAAATTCGATGCCTGTACCCGAGGCGATATTGGTAATAAAATTATACGACGAACAAAACTTGCCTACATTACCGGTCACTTTTAATCCATCTTTACAGTTCCAATAATTATAAGAAAGCGTTATGGCATTAAACCCACTTATTTGCCCCACGCCTAAAGATGGCACACCTACCTCAACAACAGAGCAACCAGTAAATAAATTACAGAATTTTGTGCCCGTAGCATCCGCAAAATCATAAGCTTTGGTTGCAGCGCTTAACGGTATTATAGCTATATGTTCCATAAACACGCTTACATTGTTGCTGCGTAAAATACCACCCGCAACCGTCGACATAATGCCGTCTCTGGCCGGATCCATACCACGCAAACTTGCACCATTAAGGTTTAAATAGTTGGGTGAGATGTTTACAAATCCCGTAAAAATATACAGTTTAGTGGCATCCAACGTAATGGCTCCACCCGATGGTAGGGGAAGATTGCTTAACGAATCCACGTACACAATATTGGCGGCACTATGTGCGCTGTTTAAATTACCCCATTGCGTATTTTGATAAATGTCAATTGTATTGTTGGTGGTATTATAAATCTGCAAACCGTTTGCGGGTCGGGTAATTGCGTCGCGTTGCAGGGTAGTCATACGCGGAATTAATAACCCCCTAACCGTACTGGCTATATCCAGTATAGCCGAACTATCGGCCGCTGCGCCGGTTGCATTAATACCCATGTTTTGGCTAAAACAACTCTGCACAATAAATAATGCGGTTAGAAGCAGAAAGGTATTTTTCATAAAGTTTATTTTTAGAATTTTATTAGCAATATTGTTAAAAGCGTTATTTAATTGTATATACACCGTATGGGCTTGTTGGCAAAATATTTTTCGCTAATAAATTTGTCTGTACCCAAACACCTTACGGTGGCAGGGCCCTACATAACAAGTACCAGCTATTGATTGGTAAATTTATTTGGTGTAAAACAAAGGATTGATTGAACGGGGTTTAATTATCAATCACTTATTTCTCTTCACTTTTTTGGCTATCCAATCTGTTTAGTTAAAAGTGCGGTTTGTTTCTTCCTACCTAAACACAAACGGATTGCACACCTGTTTATTGCACCAGCTGCAAGGTAATTAGCCAAAAATGGATGGAGTGTAGAAGAAAAATTGTTATGATTGTAGAAGAATAACGGGTGAGATGGTAGACATAATACTACAAACTGTTTAAAGATTTGCTCTTTAAGCACAACAATATTGAAATTTTACGTTAAAAACTATGGTTGAATGTTACAGTTGTAAAGTATTAATTTGTAGTTACATGCCTCAATTACGTCAAAGGCCCAACATCGCCAGGTATAAACCGGGTTTTAGGCAATTTTATATGGCAGTCGTTCCGCCCCAACTATCATTCAAATTTGTTTGGATGCAAATACCCAAAACTTCCATTAACAAGAAACATATTTTTTAAGAATTATAAAAAAATTTTCCGTTGCCCAACTATTGGGGGATAGGAAATTGAAAAAAGTAAAAATGAAGAACATTTAGGGAAGCCCCAAATTAGTATTACTAACCCTGATGATACAATTATTTTATAAGGGATGATTAAAAAAGTAATGGCACTTCTACACATTAATTGTTTGTTAAGGCAACTTATTGTGCGGCCCAATACACCAATAAAAAACTCCACCAAACCGGCGAGGCTTTAAAACACCGTATTGCCAAAGCAAAAGCATTTAATTACAACGCGGCTTGTGGCTGGTAACTGCCGCCGAAAATTCAGTAACCTTGGTTTGCTCCGGCCCTAATAACGCCTTGTTAAGTTTGGAGGTAAGCAGGCTTGCTGCTACTTTTTTGCCCGGCCTTTTTTTAGGTTGTCCTTTCGGTAGTTTAGGCGGCGCAGGTTACTTTGTATACTCACTTTGTCTGGTACATTGGGCAAACTGCCACCGTAGCTTTGTTGCCCGTAATTTATGCTTTTTCACTTAGCCGGTCGGCCTACACCAAAGCGGTATACTTAATTTTACGGTTCAGGTCGCGTTGCAGGCATTATTATTCGTAACCAACGTTAACTTATAAAGCGATTGCCTGCGCCAACGCAATGTCGCAATCGGCAAGTTTTTTAATGTTAATACTATGTAAGCCATAAAGCCCAGCCCTAAGAGGACAAAAAAGAGGAGCGATGGATCGGCTTGCTTATACATCATTATTAATGAACTTGCTGGCCAACTGTTTTAGTTTGGCAGCGCGTGCCTGCAACCCAGCCAGTTTTGCCTGTAGCAAATGTTAAACCAGCACATCGAATTTCTTTATTTTTTATGAGCCTGGTACTCAATCTCGTCTATACAACGCTGTTTTGGTGGGGTTAATACCCCGCCCTGCCGACGGTAAAAGGCCACCAGTTTAAATGCGCTTTGCGCCTGACCATAACGCATTTTAGCCTTTTGCAACTTTTACTTCACCGCGCTACAATCGTAAAGGCATCTTTGTTCCTGATCCAATAAATTGACCTTAAAGGCCTTTGTATTTTAGGGCAACTGCTGCGGCGGCAAACTGACCGGTTAAAAAAAGCGGGCAACTACCATGGCCTCTATAAATGCTGTAGAAAGAAGCTACCATTTGCTGCCATCAGGTAGGGCTAAACTCAATTTTTGCCTACACCTCATTTATCTATCTGAAAAGTATAAAATAACCGCCGTTGTTGTATTTGACTACCGACAAAGACCTTGTTTTTCAACAATACAATTAAAGCCCAACCAACCTAAATAGGTATGTTGAGCACCTTATCTACACATCAACTAAGTACATGAGCGAGGAAATGTCAAATATCGACTGTTTTTAAAATACTTCGCCTTTTTATGCCTTTATAGGTCTTATTCACTGTTTTCAAAAAAGAATTAACCAGTGTAAACACAACGTTATTTATAGTAGACAGTGTTGGCTCTCTACTAATATAAAAGTACTGTCCGGCACACGTAATAACTGTTATTAATTTTTGTATAGCAACAACAAACTACAATTACAGAAAGGGAAATTTACCTCTTTTTATTCTACCTTTTTTTCGATATTTCTTATTTAGAGTGGCTTTTAAGTATAAAAAAAAGTTAACTTCCATGTTAATTTTCGTCAGTGCTTATTTGTTTATTAACTTAATTTTATTATTGATAAAAACCATTTTAACCAAATTTTTTAAACGAACTTGCTTATGAAAAAAATAGTATTTTTTCTATCCTTTCTTATCTTGTCAACCATTTCGTTGTTGGCACAGGAAAATGTTTCAGGTCGCGTAACCCTTGAAGACGGCACACCTGTTTTCGGTGCTTCGGTTTTGGTAAAAGGAACCAAAACAGGGGTTAGAACAGACGCAAACGGTAGATTTTCTCTATCTGCACCAAAAAATGCTACTTTAATTATTTCAAATGTTGGTTATACTACCATAGAAATAATTAATAATGGAGAAACTTCAATTACTGTTTTAAAAGAAAACGCAGATGTTTTGAGCGATGTTGTAGTGGTAGGCTATGGCTCACAAACAAGAAAAAATGTAACGGGAGCCATCTCCCGTATCACCAACGAAGCCATCACTGCCGTTCCGGTGGCAGATGTACGCCAGGCCTTGCAAGGCAGGGTTCCTGGTGTAGTGGTTACAGCCAATGGTTCGCCAGGTGAGGCACCAATAGTAAGAATCAGGGGCATTGGCTCTATTAACTATTCATCGGAACCTTTTTATGTAGTGGATGGTTTTCCGGGGGCAGATATGAGTATGATTGATGGTAAAGACATCGAGTCCATTGATGTATTACGGGATGCATCTTCTGCAGCTATTTACGGTTCAAGGGCTGCCAATGGTGTTGTGATTGTAACAACTAAAAAAGCAAGAAAATCTGATAAAATACACGTATTGTTAGATACCTATTATGGTTTCCAAAAAGCATGGAAAAAGTTAGACTTACTCAATACCGAAGAATATGTGAGGTATGCAACCGATTTATTAACCAATGCAGGGGCAACTTTACCAGCAAGGTTTTCAAGATTAGATGACCCAATTTACGCCGGGGCTACCCAAACCTACCGTCAAACAAATACCGACTGGCAGGATGAAATGTTTAGGACAGCCCCTGTAACACAAACCAATATTGGATTAACAACTTCAAATACCAATTCAAGGATGTATGCCTCTGCGGGTTATTTTAAGCAGGAGGGCATTATGCTGGGTACCCAATATGAGCGCTTTAATTTCCGTATTAACTCCGACCATAATTTTGGTAAAATATTTACTTTTGGTCAAACGCTTACGCTGGCCACCGAAAATAAATTGAACGAAAACAATGCAGGCGGACGTACCCAGTTAAAACACATTATTCACAACGTGCCCTATATACCTGTAATAGACCCTACCCAATTGGGAGGATACCGTGGCCCAAGTGGTGACGATGGTTCTGATCCGCAGAACCCGGTCCGCATTGCATTGCAGGATATCAGCCGCAATAGATTATTGAAAATTTTAGGCAGTGCCTACGTGGAAGCAAAAATATTGAATGGACTAAAATACCGGTTTACGGCTGGCATCAACTACTCCAATTTTGTTAATAACGGGAATGCACCTATTTATAATGAAAGTTTTAATGCCCGTGGAACCAACCAGTTACAACAATCAATTTCTAATTTCAGGTCGGTATATCTCAGTAACCAGTTAAACTATGAGCGGTCGTTCGGTAACCATAATATTAATGTTTTGGCGGTAGCTGAATCGCAAAACGGTAAGTCTTCCTTTGTGTTTGGCGGTGGCAATTATGCTACCAACGAATTGAGGTATGTAACCTCTAGTATAAGCGACCCAGGCGTAAACGGAGGGTTAAGCGAGGAGTTGCTTTACTCCTATCTTAGCCGTGTCAATTACGATTATAAAGGTAAATATTTACTCAGTGGTAGCTTCCGCCGCGATGGCTCGTCTGTGTTTGCGCCAGGTAACAAATGGGCTAATTTTCCTTCCGCATCGGCAGGATGGCGTGTTTCTGAAGAGGCTTTTTTAAATACCTCCAAAACCATTTCAGACCTTAAACTTAGAGCAAGTTGGGGTAAAATGGGCTTTAATGGAATCGGCAATTACGCCTGGCAGCCAGTGCTATTGCAAAATACCGGAGCAATATTGGGAGATACCCGGCAAACAGGAGCCTTTTTTAATGCCCTTGGTAATTCAGACCTAAAATGGGAAATTACCACTATGACCAATTTTGGTATAGACCTAGGTTTTCTGCAAAACAGGCTAACCTTTAGTGCTGAATATTATATAAGAAAAACAGAAGGCTTAATACTTCAAACACCTTTGCCTTCTTCCCTTGGGTTTTCTAACAGCACTCCGGCCAATGTAGGTGAAATGGAAAATAAAGGATTTGAGTTGCAGGCAGGCTACGCTAAGCGTACTGGCAAATTTACCTGGGATGTTAACGCCAACATCTCTACCATTAAAAATAGGGTAATTAGCTTTGGCGAAAATATTAAGTCACCCATATTTGCAGGTGGCAATGCTGATTTTGGTGCCTTTGATATTACAAGAACAACAGTGGGTGAAGCTATTCAGGCATTTTATGGCTGGAAGGTGGGTGGTATTTTTCAAAGCCAGGCAGAGATTGACGCTGCCAATGCTATTGACGGCAACGCTGCCACCAAATACCAGGATAATGCAAAACCAGGTGATATCAGGTTTCTGGATTTAGATAAAAATGGTGTAATTAACGGGGATGACAGAACGAACCTGGGAAGCTTTTTACCTAAAATTACTTACGGCTTTAATTATGCAGCCAAATATAATAATTTCGATTTTACCGTATTTTTCCAGGGTGTCCAGGGCAATTCAATTTACAATGGTACAAAGGTACTTACGCAGGGTATGCTGCGTTTGTTTGGTGCCGGCACAGAAGTGCTGAACGCATGGTCGCCAAAAAATACTAATACCGATATACCCCGTGCTGTAAGTGGCGACCCAAATAACAACTCACGTACATCAGATCGTTTTGTGGAAGATGGCTCGTACCTGCGGTTAAAGGTGTTAAGTGTTGGATATACCATTTCACCAAAAACCCTCAGTGGTTTTGCGAAAGGTAGTTTTAGTAGTGTAAGGGTATATGCATCGGCACAAAATTTACTAACTGTTACTAATTACACGGGTTATGATCCTGAAGTAGGTTCAAGGTTCAATGGTGCTTTAAGTGCCGGCATAGATTATGGACAGTTTCCTCAACCAAGGTCATTCCTTGTTGGCCTGCAGGTAGGATTTTAATAGCACCGATTTTATTTATAATTTTTTTAAAAAAAAACTTATTGTTATGTTCAAACATAAATTAATTACCTGGTTTTGCCTTGTCACTTTTGCATTTTCCTGCACCCCCGATAAGCTTAACAAAACCAATCCCAACCAGCTAACTCCCGAAAATTTTTACAAAAATGCAGGGGAACTTACCAAGGCTGTTAACTCTATATATGCCATCATACAAAGTAACAACCTTGTATCAAGGGAGTATTTTTTTCTGCACGATTTACGGTCGGATGATTGCGCAACCGGCGGCGGCCAGTTAGAAAGCCCCCGTAACCAATTATTAATTGGCGCTCAGGCTCCAGACAATTCTGTAGGCAGCGAAGTTTGGAATGGTTGTTTCAGAACTGTTTTCCGTGCCAATACCGTAATAGATCTGGCACCCGGCGCAGTGGACTTTAACACACCAACGGTTCAACGAATTGTGGGAGAGGCGAAGTTTCTGCGGGCATGGGCCTATATGGAACTGGTAACCATGTGGGGTGGCGTTCCAATGCCTCTAAACGTACCTACCTCCACTGCTTCTACCCTGGCCCGCTCCAGTACAGCAGATGTTTATGCGCAAATTAAAAAGGACCTCACCGAAGCCCAGGCAGTATTGCCTGCAAGTTACAGCGGTGCCGAATTAGGCAGGGCTACCAGGGGAGCAGCCCAAATGCTGTTGGCAAGGGCATATCTAAACCAGGGCGATTATACCAATGGTAAGGCAGAACTTCAAAAAATGATTGGCGCTGGTATATATAGGTTGCAAAACATTAAATACGCCGATAATTTTAGAGAAGAAAATGAATGGAACGGCGAGTCAGTTTTTGAGATTGGGTTTGCGTCTATTGGAGAAGTAAACTGGGTGGGCGATGGGGACGACCCATCGTGGGGCGCCCAGGAAGGAACTACCCGTACCCAGGAATATTCTGCTACCGGATGGCGAAACCTTATTCCATCTAACAGCCTTATTGCAGAATATGAAAGCACGTTTAAAGGAGATCCCAAAACGGATCCCCGAAGGGCAGCAACTTTTTGGGTAACTGGCGATAAATACAATAATGGGGCAAACACCCTTACTGATGGGCAGGTGCAGGGCAATACATCCAGCTACGATGGTACAACCACTAAAGTATCGTGGGCTAAATATACATTGCAGTACAAATCCGATCCCGGTGGGTTTAAAATTGGCGGCATCAACCATCGGGTAATGCGGTATGCAGATGCGGTGCTAATGATGGCAGAATGTGAAAATGAATTGGGCAATTCGGCAGCAGCCATTGCAAGGTTGAATGAAATAAGGAACAGGGCAGATGTTATAATGCCAAACTACCCTACTACTACTTACCCTTGCCGTAATAAAGACGAGATTTTTGTAGCCGTACGTCATGAAAGAAGGGTAGAATTGGCTGGCGAACAAGTACGGAATCGGGATTTGCTGCGATGGCTTAAAAACGGAAAGATTACAGTCGGCCCAATTGCAGGCTTTAAACCACTGTTGCCTATACCACAATCAGAAATTGATAACAATGATAAATTAGACCAGAAAGATCAAAATCCGGGGTATTGATTGTTATACCCATGGTTAAAAATGTGTTCTGGCGTTTGATAGACATTATCGTATACTTGCCTAAACGATGAATAACCAATTTTATAAGTAACCTGTTTCAAGTTCTATTAAATATCTTTTAATGGCAGAGCGTAAATCTGTTAGTTTTGGTATCCGGAGGAAGTATTTACTTCCTCCTTATTTTTAACGGTAATCCCGCTATTTATCAAGCTTTCATTTTTTTAATTATATCAATTTTTATCTGCCACCATCCTGTTACTGGATAGATGGTTTATTACTGCCCATAAATTCATTTCTGTAGAATAAGTTAAATGATGGTATCAACAGTTTCTAAGGTATTTTTAAAATTAATATTGCTTTTTTGCCTACCGCTTTTTTGCTTTTTATCCTGCAAAAAGCAACAACCATTATTTATAAAAATGGATGCATCTATTACTGGTGTAGGTTTTTCAAACACACTTACAGAATCTGATTCAATAAATATTTTCACCTTTGAATACATGTACAATGGTGGTGGTGTGGGCATAGGCGATTTCAACAATGATGGATTACAGGATATCTTTTTTACGGGTAGCATGGTACCTAATAAACTATACCTTAATAAGGGAAATTTTAAATTTGAAGATATTACCGTTACCGCCGGTATCAAACCTTCCCAATGGTGCAGTGGTGTATCAATGGTAGATGTCAATATGGATGGTTTATTGGACATGCATATATGCACAGTGTATCCTGACAGTTCCAAAAAAGAACCCAACCTTTTTTACATTAATACAGGCATAGATGCTAAAGGGTACCCCCATTTTCAGGACAGGGCAACAGAGATGGGGTTAAATGATTCGGCTTACTCCACCCAGACAGCGTTTTTCGATTATGACCATGATGGTGATATGGATATGTTTCTATGCACCAACTCAGGTAAAGAAAGCGACCGGAATGCATTGCGTGGCCAGTATACCAATGGGCGTGGGCTTGCACAGGATAAGCTTTACCGCAATAATGGTATTAACCCGTTTACCAGCCTACCTGTATTTTACAATGTTTCCAACGAGGCGGGCATACAAACCGATGGTTGGGGACTTGGTTTAATTATAAAAGATATTAATGGCGATGGATGGCAGGATATATATGTAGCAAACGATTTTCAAAGCAACGACCATCTTTATATAAACAACCACAATGGAACATTTACCAATAAAATTGACACATACCTAAAGCACCAATGCCATAACGCCATGGGGGTGGATATGGCAGATTTCAATAACGATGGTTTAGAAGACTTTTGCGTGGTAGATATGATGCCTGACGACAACATGCGGCAAAAAACAATGTTTGGCAGTATTCAAAACGATAAATACAACGATGCACTCCGTATGGGGTATCAACCACAATTTGTTAGAAACGTTTTACAATTAAACAATGGACCGCTACCAGGCGAAGATTCAAATGCAACTAGCTTTTCGGATATTGGGTTGTTGGCTGGCATAGCCGCTACTGACTGGAGTTGGAGTACCCTATTTGCTGATTTTGATTTGGATGGCAACAAGGATCTACTCATTACCAATGGGTATGTAAAAGATATAACTGACCTTGATTTTGTAAATTTTATGAACGAGTCCAGCCTTTTTGGTGTAAAAGGGTCTAAAATGGCAAGTATGCTAAGCATGGCTACCAAAATGGGCGAGGTAAAAAAAAGAAACTTTCTATTTAAAAATAACGGCGACCTAACTTTTACTAATAAGGCAAAAGAATGGGGGCTTACCGATTTGTCATTCAGTAACGGCGCAGCTTATGCCGACCTTGATAATGATGGAGACCTTGATATTGTAATGAACAACCTGAACGCCCCTGCTTTTATTTATAAAAACAATAGTAAGCACAGCGAAACCAGCAATACAACAAACAGTTTGGTTATCCGGTTAAATGGTAACAGGCAAAATGCGTATGGCACTGGTGCAAAAGTTTCTGTGTGGAGTAATGGCAAATTGCAATATGCTGAGCATTGCACACAGCGGGGCTATTTATCCAATGTAGATAGCAGATTATTTTTTGGTTTGGGGCCAAGCAACACAATTGATTCGGTACAAATATGTTGGGTATCGGGTAACAAACAATTGTTGAAAAATATTACGGCTAATAAGTTATTGGTTTTAAATGAAAAAAATGCAGTTAAACCAGTAGATAACATTAAAGTTGATGAAACAGCTTTGCTTAAAGATGTAAGTAATTTCTACAATTTAAACCAATACAAACACCAGGAGAATGATTATCTTGATTTCGATTACCAATATTCACTGCCACACCTGTATAGCAGGCAAGGCCCATCCATAGCAGTGGCTGATATAAATGGCGATGATCTGGAGGATGTATACATAGCAGGCGCATCGCGGCATAGCGGATATTTTTTATTACAAACAACAAAAGGTTTTATTACAAAACCTATGTTGCAATTACCTCAAAAAAAATTACAGGAAGAAACTGGCGTCTTACTATTTGACGCAGACAATGATGGGGACAACGATTTGTATTGTGTAGCCGGGGGAAATGAGTTTGGGGACAGTGCCTCATACCAGGATTTATTTTTTGTAAATGATGGAAAGGGAAATTTTAAGGCTGTTGCAACCGCATTACCAAACACAACGGCAAGTGGTTCAACTGCGATAGCTGCCGACATAGATCATGATGGTGATTTGGATTTATTTATTGGTGGAAGAAACAAACCTCATGTATATCCACTATCGTCAAAAAGTTATCTTTTAAGAAACGATACTGATCCAAAGACCCATCAAATAAAGTTTACAGACATTACTTCACAAACTTGCCCTGCATTATTACAACCTGGTATGGTAAGTTGCGCAATATTTACCGATTATGATAATGACGGTTTTGCCGATTTAATGCTTGGCGGCGAATTTATGCCACTCCAGTTATATAAAAATCAGCTAGGTAAAAGATTTGAATTGCTCAATATACCAGCCTTTAAAAAAAGTGAAGGTTGGTACAACAGCCTTGCGGCAGGAGATTTTGATAATGACGGTGACATGGATTATGTAGCGGGTAATCTGGGATTAAATTGCAGGTACAAAGCAACTGAGCAGGAACCTATTTCAGTCAGATTCAGCGATTTTGATAAAAATGGTTCTATAGATGCTTTTCTCTATGGATATAATAATGGCAAAGAATATCCACTTCAAACAAGAATGGTAGTTACCGAGCAAATACCATCACTAAAAAAAAGAATGCTTTACTTTCATGACTATGGTAAAATGACATACAATGAAATGTTTACAGATCAGGAAAGAGAAAATGCCAAAGAGTTGAGTGCTTTCCAAATGCATTCTCTGTACATTGAAAATAAAGGAAACAACCAGTTTGGAGTAAAGAAATTGCCGATGGCTGCACAAATTGCACCAATTTTTGGGATTTCAATTGAAGATGTTGATGCGGACGGCAATTTGGATATAATTGCAATAGGCAATTCTTATGCACCTGAAGCGCTCAGTGGCCGGTATGATGCCTTAAACGGATTGGTATTTAAAGGAAACGGTATGGGCGAGTTTGTTTCAATTAAAATGATGAAATCCGGATTTTCAGTAACGGGTGATGGTAAGGCATTGGTTAAATTAAATTTTAAAAATGCACACTGTGTTTTATTAGCTACCCAAAATAGCGGGCCTTTAAAAAGCTATTCAATGGAAACAGTAACACACTGTGTGCCAATTTTACCTAAAGAAAATTGTGCGCTGGTAATGCTTAAAAATGGCAAAAAAAGAAAAGAAGAATTTTTTTATGGAAGTTCATACTTATCTCAATCCGGCAGGTTTATAAATATCAATCCAACAATAAAAAGTATCGAAATATTTTCCAACATGGCAAAAATTCGAAATCCTATAGTAAATAAAAACCAATAAACATTATACCTTTAATGGACGTGCAGCCAAACAGAACACAGAATACCGCCGCAACGCCACGCCCTAATAGTTAGCCGTAATTGTAAAGCAAAAGCGTACAAACTTTCAATAGTCAACAATATAAACAATGAAATTAACAACTCAACAAATAGCCGAATAATTTTCAAATTACCCCAGTGAAATCATTTTTGAATTCACAGCAAACAATATTTAATGGAATATGGTTGGTGAAGAACACATTGTTGTGAAGGTGAGTGTTATTAATACTTGTGAGTAATAAGCAAATTATCTAAAAACTATTACATTTACATTCAGTAAATTTTTAGTGCTTGAAAGTGACAGCCATGTTACAATTAATAGCATTTCAGATAATCCTGACCGAAACAAAAAAAAATTAAGCCTACATGTTTTGATATTTATAAGTTTTGAAGTGGACTGCTGACAGAAATTACCTCATATTATATTGAGCTTTATAAAAAAGAATTTACACCTGGCAAACCAACAACCACATAAACCCCAGCGTACATTGGTTTTTAATAAAACTGACAAAATGGAAGGACGCCTAACAAGACCTAAGAGCGCTTGCACTTTTCTTTTTATTTTGACGGAGGAATTAAATTGGGGTAATCCTTGTTACACCTTCGACAAAAAAACGTGGTTTTAACAAACGGTTTTAAAGATTATCGCGCTTTACTATTTATGAAAGGAGTAATTATGAACAACCCAAAAAAGCTTTTGGTGCTACAAACAGAAAATATGCAAACGGTAAGACAAATCAGATTTATTAACTTAAATGAAATAATAAAACAAAAGACGCTTATAAATTCCTACATAAAAATACCATTATAGTTAAAACGTCAGGAGTTAAAATAAAACTGAAAAATTTTCAGAATTTTAAATTTTAGATGAATTTTAGACAGCGCTGCACCAAATTAGTAAATTAAAAACTGCTTTCGAGAAGTTAATCCCAGCACGAAAAAAAGGGTATTTATTATATTCTTTATTTGCTAAACAAGCCAAAATAAGAACCAAAAAAATAGAAAATTATATTCAACTTACTTGACGGATAGGGATTAGATGATTAACGGGTAGGACAACAAACGAATTATATTAAGTTTATGATAAGGCTGGCTTTCTGTAGCACAACGCACACTCTATCAATAATAATAACATGTAAACTGAACAATTTCCAATAACGATTAACAATGAACTTTTACTTGTTAACAATTAAATTTATATTTTTATTCGGTTCCGTATTTACGGGTTTGCAGGCAATACAAGCAATAAACGCCACCCCGGCCCGTTACCTGAAATAATAGCACCGGTTCAGGCATTTATTCTATCGATAAAACAAAAATTGTAAATTGTACAATGCCTAAAAAATATCTACGTTTACCACTTAACACGCAGGTTAAATTTAAAATTTGTTTAGTCATATTTGGCGTTGATTTAGCATTGCCTTCAGCTCCAAAAATGCATGCGAACCAATTAAACTAAGTTTATGGTGCATAGTTTTGACAGCTATAAAGCACTTAAGGGGTAGGCAGATGAAGTGACCTATTGCAAAACCAGGAAAATTGGTAAACCCAAAATGGACTTTTGTACAGCCCTTACAATTTATGAGCATAAAAAGCTGTTCCTTTTATAGTCACCAAGGCAAATCAGCATGAATTTAAAAAAATTGCTTTCGCTAAACAATAACTACAACCAACACCTCATTATTTATAAACCTAATACGCATACCCTTGGTAACTAAACTGTACTGCCTAAAACAACCCAAATAACAGCGCATCTATCTTCCTGATTATGTCACCCATATTTTCTTCTGACTCGGCAAATTTATTGCGGTCAACATCAATTATCAACAGCGGTCCTTCGCGGTAGCCCCCGGTCCATTTGTTATAATATTCGTTCAGCTTTTTCAGGTAGTCCAGTCGAATATTTTCTTCGTATTCGCGGCCCCGCTTTTGTATTTGGCCCACCAGTGTGGGTACCGAAGCTTTAAGGTATATCAGCAAATCGGGCGGCTTTACCATGGATTTCAGGGTTTGAAAAAACTGGTAATAGTTTTCAAAATCGCGTTTGCTCATCAACCCCATATCGTGCAGGTTCGGGGCAAAAATATTGGCATCTTCGTAAATGGTGCGGTCTTGTATAATGGTTTCGGTACCTCTTTGTATTTCAAGTAATTGGTTTAGCCTGCTGTTTAAAAAATATATCTGCAGGTTAAAACTCCAGCGTGGCATATCGTCATAAAAATCGTTCAGGTAAGGATTGTTTGCCACATCTTCAAACTGAGGTATCCATTTATAATGTTTACTAAGGGCCTCGGTAAGAGTGGTTTTGCCCGCGCCAATGTTACCGGCTATGGCTATATGCTTCGGTTTTTTAATAGTAGACATATTTAATTAAATGATGCATCGGTATTTAGTGGCATACAAAACCGTTCAATACAAAAAGATGACAAAAAACTGTTTTAAAAATCTAATTTAATGGATATGGTTCTAAAGCAAAGTGCTAATAACAAAATTGCCCACCGCCCCTTTTGATCCACCAACTGTACCAACGGCGAAATACGGTTAAATTTCAATTCAACAAAAACGTTGAGCTATATATAATTTATACCATCTTATGAAAGCTATCTAAAAGTATTTTTTATAAAATCTGCGCTGGTTCATTATCTCTGCCTTATTGAAAAATGTTACCCACCCTGATGGTGCCGGTGCAACCGGCTGTCAAATATTGCACATCAGGCCGCCCACACCTTTAAAGGGCATACCACAAACCAAATTCAGACAGCTACAAGTACTACAAACAACCCGTACGTCCACCATCTACCGGCAGGTTAATACCATTAATGTAAGCTGCGGCAGGGCTGCACAAAAAAGCAACCGCAGCACCAAACTCATGGGGCTGCCCAAGGCGTTTGGCAGGTATGGAATCAAGCACGCGGTCTAACACGGTTTGCCTGGTTACGCCTTGTGTTTCGGCCTGTTTATCAAATAAATATGCCAGGCGGTCAGTATCGGTATAACCGGGTAGCACATTATTTACAGTAATGCCTCCAAAGCCAATTTCGTTGGCCAGGGTTTTTGCCCAGTTGGCTACCGCTGCCCGCACTGTATTTGATATGCCCAAACCGTTAATAGGCTGTTTTACTGAGGTGGACAAAATATTAATAATGCGCCCATAACCCGCCTTGCGCATGCCGGGCAACAGCAATTGTACCAGCAAATGGCTGGTTACCAGGTGGGTGCCAAACGCATTTTGCAGTTCGGCGGCGTCGGTTTCGGCCATTGGCCCGGCAGCAGGTCCGCCCGAATTATTGACCAGTATGTGTATAGTTTGTACATTACTTAAAAATTGTTGTACCACCTGCTGCACAGCCGCACCGTCCAATAGGTCAACAGCTATGTAATGGTGTTGCTGGCCGCCATTTACTGGCAAATTGGCAACGGCGGTAGTCAATTTATTGGCGCTGCGGCTCACCAATACTATGTTGGCTCCCAACACAGCAAGTTCGGTAGCGGTGGCATAGCCAAGCCCCTGCGAGGCTCCACAAACCAGCGCTGTTTTATTGGTAAGGTCAAGATTCATAATCAAAATTTATAGTCGTCCCGCTCAGGGGTAAATACATCTAACAACAAACAATCGGTAATGGCCACGCCACCATGTTTAGTGTTGGATGGTATTACAGCAATTTGGCCGGGCACCATAGTTTGGGTAGCACCATTTACCGTAAGCATAAACTGCCCCTGTAATACTTGGGCAACCTGTACATGTATATGATTATGCATAGGCATTACTGCACCAGCCTGTACAGTCCAGTACACCAGCGTCATGCTGCCGGTATGCAGCGTACGTGCTTCATAACCTTCAATAACTGTTTTACCTGGTAGTTGGTCTGTTTTTATAAAGGGCATACTTTTTTTATAGTTGTTTTGTAACCTGCCGCAGCCCAGGTTAAGTATTGCTTATGTACAGTAAAATAATAAGCCAGCCGCGGGGGCGGAAAGGTAAATAAAATGCAGTGGCCAAAAACGTTTGCAAAGGCTACCACCACTTTACACTACATTGACACCAAAATAAACAATACATACTACTTTACATGACAGATGTTATAGTTGTTGGCGCAGGAGCCTCGGGATTGATAGCCGCAAAAATGCTTAGCGAGAGAGGTTTGAAGGTGCTGGTGCTGGAGGCAAGGGACCGCATTGGTGGTCGTATCCATACCCTTCACAAGCAGCAATGGGGTTACCCGGCAGAAGCCGGTGCAGAATTTATACACGGCAAACTACCCCTTACCCTTAAACTACTAAGAGAGGCCCGCCAGCAAACCCTTGCTGTAAAAGGCGATATGTGGCAGGTGTATAACGGGCAGTGGCAAAATAGCGAGCTTTTTAACAGCGATTGGGAAATGCTGATTGACAAACTGGAAACGGTAAAAACCGATATTACCATTGCAACATTTATACAACAACATTTTAGCGGCGATGAATGGGCTGCCCTGCGCCAGGCGCTGCTGGGGTATGTTGAAGGATACTATGCAGGCGATGCCAACCGAACAAGTGCAAAATCATTTTTACGCGAACTACAAAACGAAGACGACGAACAGTTTCGCCCGGCCATTGGCTATACCCAATTGTTACAATACCTGGCCGACCGTATTACAGCCATGGGAGGAATAATTAAACTATCCACACCGGTAAAGGCTATTGACTGGAACAATAAGCAGGCAAAAATTACCGACCGCGAGGGCAATAATTTTAAGGGAATACAAGCACTGGTAACAGTGCCAATAGGGGTTATATTGGCCGTGGAGGAGCAGCCTGCGTACATTCGCTTTACGCCGGCCATACCCGAAAAAATACAGGCAGCCGCAAAACTGGGCTATGGTCCGGCCATTAAAATACTACTAAGGTTTCAACATGCCTTTTGGACAACGCAGCCCGATAAAGCAAGTATGAGTTTCATTTTTTCGGACCAGCAGGTGGGTACCTGGTGGAGCCAGCAACCCACCCCCTGCAATACCCTTACCGCATGGATTGCCGGCCCCAATGCAACGGCGTTAAGCCAATTTACCGATAACGAACTTTGCAACAAGGCGCTCCAATCGCTGGCAAACATTTACCAACTACCTGTTGAGGAACTAACCGCTGTACTGGTTGAGTGTTGTGTATTTAACTGGTTAACTGAACCATACTCCCTTGGTGCGTACAGCTACAGCACTATTGGCGCGGCAAGGGCCCGTAAAACAATGTTACAGCCACTGGAAAACACGGTGTTTTTTGGAGGTGAAGCCTTATACAGCGGTACTGAAACCGGTACGGTAGAGGCTGCATTTATAAGCGGGGTGGACGCTGCACGCCAATTGTTAAAAGATTAAAATAACGGCTTATGCAGTACTGATATTTTTTATAAGCCAACTGTTAACTACCCTATATTTTTTTGCAAAGCTATCAGTACCTTTAAAGGACGTTGGATGCACCAAATACGTATTTGGGGTATCATAAAAAGGATAGCCAGCCAAGGGCTTCAGCAATAAAAATTTTAGCATTGGCAATAAACGATTGCATTATTAATTACTACGTAAAACAATAGCTATGAACAGTAAAAACCTCACTGAAAACAATGATGACGATCAGGAAAGTGTGCCCCCGGTAAAAGCAGCAAAAAAGCCCAGGGAAACCGACCTGCCCGATAACCAACACGACGAGGAACGCATGCAACCCGAGGAGATAACTATTGAACTACCCGATGTATTTGACATTCCGGGGCAGGAACATATACATGTGCCACAAATGAGGGAAATGCAGGACGTTACCATTGCCTCCGACGATGAAGAAGGCGTAGGCCTTTTTGGTGATGAAGATGAAGCCCTGCTGGCCGATGATATTAACGATAAAATGACCCCCAAACAGGAAATACTGATGGGAAAGTTACACAATGCCGACAGCTATGACAACCGGCTTAAACGTACTGAGTTAGATGAAGTTGATGACGATGGTGATGCGCTGAACGAAGACGTTAGGGATACCGGTGTATCGGGCAAAAATCTTGACACATCGGGAGTAAATGAAGATGACGCCCTTGAAGATATTGGCGAAGGAAATGAGGAAAACAACCTGTACAGTTTAGGCGGCAACGATAATAATGAACCAGATGAAAACAAGAAATAAAAGCTGATGAAAGGGGCAGTTGCCTACATCTACCTAAAAAAACGCCGTTTATAAAAGCAAAAAGGTGCCGGAAAACCGGCACCTTTTTATTGGGCTTTCTTTTTAATTAACGATAGCCGGGTAAACTCGCTGCCATTAAATAATCGGGAGTCATTAATGTCTTTCGATTTATTCCAATGGTCCAAATAAGTTTCGGTCACTAGCCGCCAAAAGTTTTTGGTTTTCAATTCTTCGTAATCATTCAATTTTACAAAAAGACCTATTATAGTATTTCTCTTTTTAAACTCAATCTTTACGGAAGTGTTATTACCCTGTTCATTTTCAATAAACCTGGCAATTTGTTCAGGTAACATATTAAATATATTTTAATTAACGATTGGCGTAAAGCTAACAAAAAATAGTTCGTTTAGGCCATTTACTCAAAAAGCTAGTATAAATCGTTGACAGACAATCATATAAGCTTGCAAATATAGGTAAAATCAGGCCATATTATGCGGCGGCAATGTAAGGCCCGGTGTAGCAAAGCTTAGGGGAAATGCCTAAGTTTGCCGCGCAAAACAACCATGCCTTGCACCCTTAATCAACACAATACTCAACACAACACATATACATGGCCGAGGAGCTTACCATAATACGGGGATCGAAAAAAGATCAATACCAAGCTTTAACCACCCAAATTGGCGGATTACTTACCGGCGAAGACGATTTAATTGCCAACCTTGCCAATGTAGCTGCGGCATTAAAACAGCAATTTGGCTGGTGGTGGGTGGGCTTTTACCTGGTAAAAAAATACGAGCTGGTACTAGGCCCGTTCCAGGGGCCGGTGGCTTGTACGCGCATAGCCAAAGGCCGTGGTGTTTGTGGCACCAGTTGGCAGCAGGCACAAACCCTTATTGTACCCAATGTGGCGCTGTTTGCCGGTCACATTGCTTGCAGTGCCGCCGCACAGTCCGAAATTGTACTACCTATACTGGTAAGTGGCCACGTGGTAGGCGTGTTGGATGTAGATAGTGACCACCTTAATTTTTTTGATGACGAAGATGCCTTTTATCTTGAAAAAATATTAGGGCTGATAGATTTTTCAACGCAGGCGGCCGAAGTAGCCTGGCAGGAAAATGGTATCAGGCAACCCTTTTAAACAAAACCCCTGCCGCATCCTTTTACTTAAATAGTTTGTTTTTGAATTAACGGTAAAAATGGTTACCGCCAAAACAACTTTGGTAAGCAATTACCAACCTAACTATACACCATACCCATGTGGAAAGAATTTTTAAATACCAGCAAAATAGCGGGGCCGCTTATTATTAGTTACGTATCGCAAATTGCATTGGGATTAATTGACAGCGCCATGATAGGCCCTATTGATTACCGGCAACTGGCGGCGTCGTCGCTGGTAATTAATGTATTGGCCATACCAATGGTGCTGGGTTCGGGGCTTACCATGGCCATATCGCCATTAGTAGCCATGGCAAATGGGCGCAACGATACCTTTAAGGCTTCACGGGTATTATTTAACGGTTTTATTTTAAGCCTGATAGCAGCTATTATAATTGTAACAGGTATTGAACTGAGTAGCAATTTTTTAAACCATCTTGGACAGGACGAGGTGGTGGTACAATTTGCTATCCCCTACTACCGTATGATGGCCTGGTCAATGATACCTATGTTATTGTTTTTAGCAGCAAAACAGTTTAGCGACGGGTTAGAGATCACTAAAACTGCTATGCTGTTATCGCTGCTTTCCCTGCCATTTAATGCTTTTTTAAACTGGATATTTATTTACGGAAAATTAGGTGCCCCACGGCTTGAACTGCTGGGTACCGGCATTGCCACGCTTATTACCCGTGTAATTATAGCCCTCATTTTAATAACCATTATTTTAAAACACCGTGTTTACAAACAATACGTAGCCCACAGCAAAAAAGCATGGAAACTACATTGGGGTACCTGTAAGGAATTATTGCATATAGGCATACCCAGCAGTTTGCAGTATGGTATGGAGTCGGCCGCGTTTTCGGTGTCGGGCATAATGATTGGATGGTTGGGGGCAACGGCACAAGCCGCCCATCAAATTGCTTTAAATATAGCCAGTACCACCTTTATGGCCTCGCTTGGCCTATCGCTGGCAGGCAGCATACGGGTAGCCAATGCTTTTGGTAGAAATGACCAAAAACTGGTATTACAAATTGGCAAAAGTACTATACTAGGTGGCCTGGCATACGGCTTTGTTTGCGGCATTTTATTTATTGCACTTCAATACCAGTTGCCCCTGCTGTTTACCCGCAATGCGGAGGTAGCTGCTATTGCTTCTACCCTATTGGTGCTGGGTGCATTTTTTCAAATTAGCGATGCCACACAGGCAATAGGCGTAGGCTTGTTGCGTGGTCGCCACGATGTGAGAATGCCTACCCTATTTGTGGCTATTGCCTACTGGGTTATAGGCATTCCATTTGGTTATTACCTGGCTTTTACAAAAAATATGGGTGCTTCGGGCATTTGGATAGGTTTTATAATCGGCCTCAGCATTTCTTCCATTTTACTTAATACCAGGTTTTTAAAAAGCAGCAAAGCCAGCGCAGCAGCAATTGCGCCTTTGTTGGCCAAAAGTGTATAATATGCCAAGGCAACTAATATTACGAGTAGTATAGTTTAGATAAAGGAAGGACAGAATGCCAGCTGTCTTTTTATCGGTTTTAATATCAGAACACCTTACCTGCCGCAAACTGCTGTGCGCCTAAATTATTTTTTTTGTTCAGTCATTATATCTTTGTTAATACGGCCGTTTCAGCCTGCCTCTATGACCATAGAGTTCGCACTCTTGTACCGAAGCGCTTTTTGCAGCTTTTCCATTTTGCAGGTTAATATGTATTGCAGGTTATTGCGTAAGAAGTTCTAAATATTGATAACCGTAAAACCGATCAGCCACAAATATTTGTGGTGGCTTTTACCCTTATACTATTTTCCAAAAAGGTCGGTTTTTGATTTAGGCCTTCTATCATCAAGCCACTTAAAACCACGTAGCCGCAGCTCTTCGTGCGTTACCTGGTTCATAGGGTAAGTAGTTCCTTTAAGATTATTTATAAACACAATCTTTTTAGGTTTTCTTTCAGCAAAATACATTTCAATAACGTCGCTGGTTGACCGGTTTACGCCTATATACCTGCCACTGTTGTCAACGGCATAATAAATATTTTCGGCAGCGCCTTTCGCTTTTATGGTATTTATATTTCCATCAACAAAATAGCTGTTTAGGGTATTGCCTTTAACCTGGTTATAAAATTTATCAACCTTATTTATGGCAAGCGCATTTTCAAATACATACATGCGCTTTGGTTTTTTATTACCGGTGAAAAGATAAATGGTATCGCCGGTTATCTGGTTATCCTGCGTCCAAATAACGGGGTTTTTAAACAACCTGAAGGTGCTGTCGGCAAACGAATAAAAAAGGCTATCGCCCACTGCCTGTAAGCTATCCGAAAATATTTTTACATTAAAGTATGCTTCTACAAACCGGTTGCGGCTGCTGTCAATGTTACCCGCACTGTCAATTGGCAGCCTGCTACGGCGTTTTTCCACTGCCGCAAATAACGAGTCCCGGGGTTTAGGTTGTGGTTTTGCCAATGTATCTTTTACTTGTGTTTGCAACATAGCCATTGGGTCAAATACCGTTTTAATCGCTTTGGTTTCCTTTAGCGTATCTATTGCAACCGATGGCGTTTGGGCAATTGTATCGGCACCCGGTACCAGTATTACCTTGGGTGCCAAGGCATCTACTACCGATATTTTGGGCTGGTTAACATTACGGCCCAAAACAGGTTTTAAATTGGCCGGCGCAGCAGTATCGGGCAGCAACAAAGCGGCCGCCACCACGGCAGTATCTTTATCGGTAATATTGGGTACGTACCGGCTTTCTTCCAGGTCGGTAAGTTTGGCGGTGTACAGGGTATCGGCCGCCAGGTAAATTGTGTCGGCGCCTTGCTTAATTATCATTACCGGTTTTTGCGTAGCAAGCAGGGCTTTGGTTTTATTGTTTGATTGCAGGCGGTTGGCAATAATGTTAATAGGGTTGGCCGTGTCTTTGCTTTTGTAAATGGCCGAGCCCATGGCATCACCAAAACCACTTGCTTCGTCCAGCGCAATATCGTCGGCGGTAAGGGTATAATCCTTATCGTTTATGGTAGGTCGTTTGCCAAAAACAGCTTTTTTAAGCTTCATATCATAATACCCTTCGGTAGTGGTTATGGTGCGCTGTTCGTTTTTAATAATGGTAGGCACGGTAAACCGTGCTATTTCGGTGTAAGTATTATACAGCAACGTGTCAGTAGTTATTCTAAACCCGGGGTCTACCATTACTACTTTTTTCTTAAAATAAATATCGCGGGTTTCGCCGTAGTACACGCCCTGTGTGCTGGTAAGGGTGGTTTTTCCTGTTACCACTTTACCACCATTTTCGTAGGTACCAATTTTGGTTAAGGTGTTATAGTGCAGTTCGTTGGTGGTAAGTACACCCTTACCGTCAGTAAGTTTCACCTTATTTTTTAAAATGGCATCTTTTTCCCTGCCAAAATATTTTAGGTACTGGCTATAGGTATTAATACTGTCGTCGTCGTTAATATGTATGTTACCAAAGGCTTCTACAATATTTTTCTTTTGATCCAGCACTGCACTGTCGCAATAAAACAGGGTTTTGCCCTGCCGTATTTTTACATTGCCGGCCAGCGAAACAAAATCGCCGGCACTATCTATTTGTTTAAAATTGTAACGTTTTGCTTCAAGTATTTCCAGTTTTTTACCAGTGGTATCGGCTGCTGGTAATGGAAATGCAGGCGCCTGGCACCACAGCAAACCACTAGTTAAAAAGGTGGCTATTGTAAGCAGTAATAAGGAAATATATAGAAATGGTAAACGCATTATTTGGTGCCTGTGGTATCAATACCAGTAAGCGGTGAAGTTAGCGGTTGAGCCTTATTTTTTCCGCCAAATATTGAAATACTAACATACCTTTTTGGATTGACCCTAATATCGTCCATCAATATATTAAGGCTTTTTGTAGTATTTTCAAGATTATTATACAACTGCTTGTCGTTTAGCAACAGTCCCAGCGACCCCTGGCGGCTATCTACTTTGGCTATGGTGGCCTGCAATTGTTCAACAGTAACCCTTAACTGCTTTATAGTACCGTCAATATCCGAATTTGATAACCGGTTACTTGCAGTTTCAAGGTTAGCCATCATATTTTCAACCTTTCCATTATTGTCGGCCAACGTTTTGGTAAACGAGCTTACGTTGCTAAGCGATTTGGCCAACTGCCCCGTTTGGTTATTTAATAAACTGTTAAGCGATCCTGAGCTTGCCACCAGGTATTCCATTGTTTTATTTGCATTGGCAATTACCTGCTGCATATTATTTTTGGTAATGGGATCAAAAACAGCATTCATTTTAACAAGCAGCGAGTCAAGACTTTCCAATGAGTGGGTTACCCGGTTGGCAATGGGCCCTATTTGGGACGATAGCTCGCCCAACAAACCGGCATCGGCTGAGGTACGGATAGTATCGTCGTGGGCCAAAAAGGTTTTACTATTGCCCAGCGTAATATAAATACTGGAGGTAGCCAACGGGTTGGTGCTTATAGATGCAATGGAATTAGTTGGAATGTTTAGCTCCTTATTTAGCTTAATGGATACAACTATGGAGTCAATATTTTTATCTTCTTCTTCCAACTCGTACACGTTGCCTATTTGCAGGCCATTAATAATAACCGGGTTTGAAACCATTAACCCTTTGGTGTCAGCATACTTTGCATAAATAAAATTGCCCGACTTAAATAAATTCCGGCCTTTTAAAAAGTTAAACCCCAGTATCAATAAAACAATAGATATGGAAGTGAGCGCGCCTATTTTCGTTTCGTTAGTAACCTTCATGCAAAAAACTTTTCTTTATATTTAAAAAGACGGTTTATTTAGCCTTTTTACTTAATATTTTAAAAAAAACAAATTTAGGAGTTATTTTTTACCACCCCTTGTATTATAAAAAAATGCCCGGCTTTACAAAAACCGGGCAAATAAAATGAAATAGTTTGTAAAAAATGTGTGCTAATTTTTTACGGTGGAGTTGGTATTAATGATTGTTTGCCCTTCACCCTCTACCAATTGTTTATAGCGTAAAACAGCCCTCATCATTGCGTAGGTCATTTCGTTTTGTCCTTTCTCGCTATTCAAATACTCCTCTTCCTGGTCGTTACAAATAAAACCTGTTTCCACTAAAATGCTGGGCATATTAGTTGCCTGCAATACCCAAATACCTTCATTGTTACGTTGTTTTACCCCCTCGCTGGGCCTACCAATTTTTTTAAATTCTTCTTCAACCAAATTGGCAGCCAGCAAGCTTTTATCAAAAAACTTTTTTGTGCGTAATGATGCTAAAATTTTGGCCTCCGGCGAATCAAAAAAGTTTTCGGTCGAGTCGCTTTGTTCGCCAATAACGTCATCGGCCTCGCGGGTACCAATAGCTTCCATTTTTTGGTCGTTTTTATTAATGGCCCAAATATAGGTTTCAGTACCCTGGCGGCTGCAGGGTAACTTGTATGATTTATACACGGGGACTGTGCGGGTTTTTTTTACTTTTTTTCGTTTGCTGCCTTTACCCACCGTTACAAAATACGTTTCGGTACGGCTACCTACCTTTTGGCGCTGATACCTGTCGGCCATGGAGTTTACATGAATGGCTATAAAAAGGTCGCCGTGGTTTTTATTAGCCATCTCTGCACGATAGCGGTTTGCCTTATTTTTGTCGGTCATACCCTCGGGCAGGTTGGCATCGGTACGAGTATAAATTATTTTACAATCGGGCAGTACTTCTTCAAGTCTTTTTCCCAACTTCATAGCCATTTCTAAAGCAAGTTGCGACTCATGGCTGTATTTGCCTGGCGCTCCTCCATCGGGCAACCCATGACCGGCATCAATAACAATGGTTTTTAATTGATTTTTTTGTACCACCTCCTTTTTGCCCGGGGTAAAAGAATACAGAAAAATAAAAGCAGGGAAAATGAATAACAGGGTTAATAATCTTCTCACCATTTTGAATGCTGTTTAGGGGGTAATCTTCACATTACGTTTATATATGAAAACACTATTTTTGTTCCACTACGTATGAGTAAGCTGTGTAAAGTTAAAATAAATATTGTTTATGGATCGCTGGTAATTGCTATACTTTTCATAATTACACTGCCGTTAAATACCTATTGCCAGGTAATAAAAAAGAGTCAAAAAACAAAAGTTACAACAATTGATTCATTAAGTAAAACCCTTATTAAAAGTCCGACCAATGTTAATGGTAACGTATTAAACAGTATTAATATTGCTGCCGATACTTCCAAAAAAAAAGACACCCTTTTAACTGGCGATAGTAGCCAACGCATACAGGTGGCTGATACATTTAATATAAAAATTTCTAACGATTCACTCGACGCCCCCATATCGTATGCCGCCGAAGATAGTGGCGTGCTTGACGTGGACAGCAGGATCTTTATTTTGTATGGAAAAGGAAACACCCAATACAACGATATTGACATGAGTGCCGCGGTAATAAAACTTGACCAGGGCAAACAATTAATGCTTGCCTACGGCGCCAGCGATACCCTAGGCAACCCTATGGATAAACCAAAGCTGGTACAGGGCGAAATGACCAGCTACAGCGATACTATCCTCTTTAACCTAAAAACTCAAAAAGGCCTTACCAAAAGCACCTTTTTACAGGAAGGTGAGATGTTTGTATACGCCCAAACAATAAAAAAAGTAACGCCTGATGTATTGTATGCTTTTAGGGGGCGGTTTACTACGTGCAACCTTGATGTGCCGCACTTTGCTTTCAGAACAAAAAAAATGAAGATCATTAACCAAAAGCTGGCAGTATCGGGGCCGGCTTTTCCCGAGTTTGAAGGGGTGCCGTTGCCGGTAGGTATTCCGTTTGGGTTGTTTCCGTTAAACCGTGGCCGCCACTCGGGCGTATTGCCGCCCACCTTTGAGGCTAACGAAGATTTTGGAGTCGGCCTTATTAACGGTGGTTTCTACAAGGTAATTAACGATAACGTGGACGTGACCATACGAAGCAATATTTATAGTTATGGTGGGTATACCCTTGGCTTAAATAGTAAATACATAAAAAGGTACAAGTACACTGGTGGCCTTAACTTTTCGTACCAACGTACAAAAATCCTTAACCGTTCGGGACTTTCAAAAGAAGAGTTTACCCAAAACAAAAGTTTTATGATTACCTGGAACCACAGCCGCGACAGCAAGGCAAGGCCGGGTACCAATTTTTCGGCCAGCGTTAATGCGGGCAGTACAAGGTTTAACAGGTTTGTACCCAATAATAATTTGGTAAACTTTAATAACCAGTTAAGTTCGTCCATTAATTACACCAAGGACTGGAATGGTAAATACAACCTGTCTGTAAATGTTAATCATAACCAAAACAACGTAACCCGTTTAATAAACTTAAACCTGCCAACAGTAAATTTTAGTGCGGTCACATTTTATCCTTTTCAAAAAAAAGAACAGATTGGCGAATCTAAATGGTACGAAAAGCTGGGTATAGCCTATACCGGTAATATTCAAAACCAGGTAGCGTTTTACGATTCTGCTTTTAACTTACGGCAACTGTTCGATACCGCACAGTGGGGTGCCACCCACAATATACCCATTACGCTTTCATTACCATCGCTGGGGCCCGTGCAAGTGTCGCCCAGCGTATCGTACGAGGAACGATGGTACGGCCAGGAAGTACTTAGGAAGTGGAACCCTTCGCGCAAAAAAATTGATACTACTATTAACAAGGGATTTTATGCTGCCCGGCAAATGCAGTTTGGCATTTCGGCCACTACCCGCGTTTTTGGAACCTACCAGTTTGGCAAAAACAGTAAAATTCAGGCCATACGTCACGAAATAAGGCCCACCTTTAGTATAAACTACAAGCCGGATTTAGTGAAAAAGTACTACGATTCAGTACAGATTGATACCACCGGTAAAAACATTTACCGGTTTTCACGGTTCGATGGTGGTATTAACGGCGCGTTTTCAACAGGCACCTTTGGAGGTGTAAGTTTTGGTATTGATAATACACTTGAAATGAAGGTGAAGGATAAAACCGATACGTCGGCCACTGCCACCCGAAAGGTAAAGTTGATTGATGGTTTTGGTTTTAATGGATCGTATAACCTGGTGGCCGATAGTTTTAACCTGTCGCCCATAAGTATTTATGTGCGCAGCAATCTTTTTGAAAAAATAAATATTACCGCCAACGCTACCCTGGACCCCTACGAGGTAGATGCCCGCGGCTTCAGAAAAAATAATTTTGCATGGAAGACGGGCAGGTTTTCGCCTGGACGAATAACCAACGGAAGCGTAGCCGTAAGTACCTCGCTGCGCAGCAAAACCAAAGATGGAAAAACAGCCGAGGAACGTGTGCAGCCCGATGAGTTTATGACCAACGATGAACAAATGCGGCAATTGGATATGGTAAGGAATAACCCAGCCGAATACACTGACTTTAATATACCATGGAACGTATCGCTATCGTACAGTTTAAATTTTAACCGGCAGTTTGCCGCCGACTTTTCGGGCGTGTCTACGCAGGTATTTAGCAACCTTAGCGTTAACGGCGATTTTAGCCTTACCGAGCGTTGGAAACTGGGCGGCAGCAGTTACTTTGACTTTGCAACTTCAAAAATTCAAACCCTTAGTTTGTGGATAAGCCGCGAAATGCACTGCTGGCAAATGAGTATTAATTTAAACCCAATTGGCCTTTACAGGTCGTTTAATGTTAGCCTTAGCCCCAAATCGGGTATTTTACGCGACCTTAAAATAAACCGTTCCCGAACCTTTTTTAATCAATAAAGCCTTTAGTATTGTGGGTGCTGTAATAATCCCACATAATGGCAAATACCTCTTCTTTCAACTCCTTTACATCGGCATTTTGTGTAATTACGTGTGGTAAAAAATGCATTTCGAGCCGGTGGGGCCACAAAAAAAATGTTTTATGTGTAGGCAGTACTTTGTTGGTATGAAACAACAGGGTGGGCACAATATTTTTGTTGGTGGCTAAAGCAAGTTTAAAAGCGCCGTCGTAAAATTCCTTTAAAGGTTTACCAGTGCGGTTGCGGGTACCTTCGGGATAAATAACCATATGCAAACCTTTAGCCAGGGTTTGTTTCATGGCCTCAAAACTTTGGCGGCGGCTATCGTCGCTCTTTCTGTCAACTAATATTGCCCCACGGCTATACACTAAGCCAAACAGGGGTATTTTAGCCATCGATTTTTTAGCAATGGTTTTATTGGGGCCGGGAATAAAGGGCGTGGTCAGCGGTACATCCATAAAACTATTGTGGTTGCAGGTTAGCACGTAATTTTCGCCTGCTATAAGGTTCTCCTTTCCTTTTAAAATAATGCGGCAGCCAACGCACGTTAAAAAAAAAGTCATCCAGGCTTTGGAAATGCGCCTGAAAATTTCGGTACCCCATGGGTCTTTAATTAACAAGGTGAGGGCGATTGGTAAAACAATAACCAGTAGCGTAGCAACAAAAATAATGAGCCCCCAAACGGCCCATATGCGCCCAAAAATATTGTATAATAATTTCATGTAGTATCGCTCGGTTTGTATAAAAAAATAGTTTAGCCTTACAGTTTCCAGTCAATGGGGTCCAATCCCTGCTTCATTAAAATTTCGTTGGTTTTGCTAAAGTGTTTGCATCCAAAAAAACCATTGTGTGCACTTAGGGGCGATGGATGTGCGGCCTTTAAAACAAAATGTCTGGTCTCGTCAATAAGCGCCTGTTTATCCTGCGCAAACTTGCCCCACAATAAAAAAATCAAGCCTTTTTTTTCGTCCGATAGTTTTTGAATAACCCCATTGGTAAACTCCATCCAACCAATTTTTGCATGGCTGGCAGCCTCGTTTGCCCTAACAGTTAGCGCGGCATTTAATAGCAACACCCCTTGGTGTGCCCATGGCATAAGGTTACCGGTAGCAGGTATGGGCATACCAATGTCGGTATTCAATTCTTTAAAAATATTTTGTAGCGATGGTGGAGGTGCCACTCCATACTGCACCGAAAAACTTAGGCCGTGCGCCTGGCCGGGTCCATGGTAAGGATCCTGCCCAAGTATTACCACCTTTACCGTTTGGTAGGGCGTTTGATCAAAAGCATTAAAAATAAGCGAGCCCGGAGGATAAATGGTTTTGCCTTGCGCTTTTTCGACCTTTAAAAAAGTGACGGCCTGTTGAAAATAGGGTTTAGAAAACTCGCTTTTGAGCACTTGTTTCCATTGAGGTTCCATTTTCACATCCATAACGTCATTTTTGGTTTGGCTGCAAACTAATTAAAAATTACTTTTGCAGCCGCCGAAACGTGTTTCGGCATTTATCCAACGGACCGGTAGCTCAGCTGGATAGAGCATCAGCCTTCTAAGCTGAGGGTCATTGGTTCGAATCCAATCCGGTTCACAAATTTGTTAAACATGCAGAAACCCGCTTTTATAGTGGGTTTCTGTATATTACCAATAACTGAAGTTTTATTTATTTCCCATTAAAACACTGAATTTTATAGACTAAAATATTTCGAATCCATTCCCGACGACCGACGTAGAGAATTATATTTTTGAGTTGGGTTGTTAATGTCTATTTCTTGCAAAGCGCTTGCTTTTACGCTTTAAGCAAAGCTATTGATAATACTATAATCAACCAGGTATTGATAAACTGTGCGGGTAGAAAAGGCTCCGCTTATTTTTGTTACTTCTGTTTATTTTGCCTTTTTCATCAAACGGGCCATGGTAAGGTTAACAAAATTTATCAATGCAATAACCAATATTAAAGCAGCAATAATTGCCAGCCCAATTACATATTGTATGTCTGTATTTTGCCCCATCTCATTGTCAAACCCTGATTTTAAATAATATCGGTAATAGGGATTACCTCAAACTTTGCCTTAGTATGGTTCTCAATAATCTGCCTTGTATATTTTGCTGAAATCTCGTTTATCCTGGCCTTGGTTTCAAAAAGACTTACATTACCCAGTATTTTTAGATATGGGTAAACACCATTGTATCCCAAATCCCAACTTGTTACCTGCTTTTGGTTTTTATAGCCTTCAGGGTCATTAATTTCAAGCCTATTGGTTGAGTCATTCCAGTTGCTCATATAATACTTGTAGGTTTGAACCGATAGCCACAAATCAAATGGTAGATGACAGTTTTGTGGAATACCTTTGCAAATACCTGTTATTATAAATTTTCAGACCTGGTTCACTTTAAACCATTTTCCTATGGGATCTACGTTGCCGAAAAAACTCTTCGCAGCAGGTTCTGAAAGAGCAGTGGAGTATAAATCAATTAAAGGGTTTTCTTTTTGTTTTTTGATAAAATCGCGGTCAAAAACTTTTCCAAAATTTGAAACTGCCGTACATTTTTATATTGTGAATTTTATGATTATTATCAGCAGTATAAACAGAAATCGCATCACTAAAAATTTCATCTACCGCTACAACACCTGGTATTTCATTTTTCAATACATTAGCCATACCCCAAAGTGCTTTTGCACTTTCAAAACTTCTATCATCATTTTAGTAGCGGGTGTAATTGATACGATAAATATTTAAAGAATTTTTCCATTGTTTGTCAAAACTTAATTCATACTGTGTAAAAAAAAATGACCAGACAGGCGGCCATGGCGGTAGAAAGACCAAGAACATTAATTATAGAAAGCGATTTGCGTTTGAGAATACTTCTAAAAGCTGTTTTTAAAAAATGTTTAAATATACAGTGGTCAATTTTTTTAATTTATAAGTAAGACATTTAAAATTGTAGATAATTTATAGTTGCTTATCAAATATTAAACTTCCTGAAAAGGGAGCCGTTTTAAATTTTCATAACAAACTATTTTTCGCACTATGTTTTTTTATGAAAAAATACTATTTAAATACTACAATTCGCATATAAATATGTAAGCTATTTATACCCAATACACTTATAAGATTTTCAGGATTACCGATTGCTTATTCTCTTAAATCATTGGTGAAAAGATATAAGAGATTAAACGTAAACTAAACCGCAATAACTATATCTTTTTAAATAAGAAATAACTTATTTGCTATAATGATTGGTTCGTTGGTACACATTAATAGTTTAAATAAAGGTAGCATTTTAAAAAATAAAGATAGAAAGCAAATAAACCAATCCTAATACAATTTTAGCTAAAATTAAATAAGAGCAACAGTTTCGTAACCGTCTAAATTGACAAAAATTTATTTATTCACATTGGCATTACTTAGGATCACTATTTATCAATTAGATAAACGCTCAAATGTTATTTTTAAATCAAGTGCAACGGAAAATCTTCAATTTTTTCACAGCATAATTGTTCCATTACCTGCTGCAACTGAACTTTTAAAATGGAGATGGTGTGATCACCGCCTTTTTTCCCTAAAGCACCGACGCCATACATAAAAGGCCTTCCCAGAAAAGTTAAGTCTGCACCCGAGGCAAGGCACCGTGCAATGTCTGGCCCAGAACGCAGCCCGCTATCAACCATAATCTTAATCTGATGACCAAATTTTTGAGCTAGATTTTTCAATGGTTTAATCGATGATTCGCCTGCATCTATTTGCCTGCCGCCATGATTGGAAACAATGATTCCATCAATACCCAAACTGATTGCCATCCGGGCATCTTCTTCACTAACCACGCCTTTTAAAACCAATGAACCCTTCCACATTTCCCGAATGGGTTTAATTTTATCTATATCAATACGGCCGGTAAAAGTCTGGTTCATAAACTGTCCAAGTCCACTCATATCAAGGTTGCCGGGCATGTAAGGTTTTAATGTTGCAAACCCTGGTATTCCTGCTAATAATGTTTCAATGCCCCATTGCGGTTTACTCATTACCTGCAGTATATTTTTTACAGACATTCTCGGAGGCATGGCCAAACCGTTTCTGATATCTCTTGGTCTAAAACCAAACGAAGGCACATCAACCAACACTACCAGCACCGGGCATTGTGCGGCCGCCGCTCTTTTTATAATGTCATCTCTTAATTCATTTTTGGTAGGATGATACAACTGAAACCATGCCCTGCCTTCACTTAATTCTGCAATGCGTTCAATACTGCTGGTAGATACTGTGCTTAGTATGTAAGGGATGTTATGGTGCAATGCAGCCTTTGCCAATATTTCGGGCGAGTTGGGCCATATCAAACCTTGCAAACCAATGGGCGATATGCCAAATGGTGCATCGTATTTATAACCAAATAAGTTTACACTCATGTCATGTCCGGTATATTTTTTTAAATATTGCGGCATTAAAACCACCTCCTGTAAATCTGTTATATTTCTTTTAAGATTTACATCATCATTGCATCCACCTTCGAGGTATTCAAAGGCAAATTTTGGGATTCGCTTTTTGGCTTTTATTTGCAGATCCCTGATAGAAGGATATTGCGGATTGTAACTGAGGCTGCTGTTCTTTTCTTTCATACCTATTTGTTTTAAACAATATTTTATACTTCAACCATTAACTTTTATGGATTTAACCAATTGCAAAACTATCTTTTACCTGGTCAAAATCTTCTCTTGTAGCATTACTGCTACTAATTAAAGCGGCTTCAATTTTTTGAAATTCATGATAGTTAAAGCTAATTTCGCCGTTTTGTAACCCCAACCAATAAGTACCTGCCGCCATGCACCAGGTATTTTAATGCAGTATTGATTGCTGTAAAACTTCCTGTAGTGTCAAATACAACGATGGGCACATCGTTGCTGATAAATTCTTTAAGTTTTTCAAAACCTTTTCTATAGCCCGGTTTACTGTTCAATCAATAGTAAATTACGTTTTGCAAAAGTTTAACCTGCGTTCATTTACATCAACCGAAAGTACATTTGCACCTGCTATCCGTGCAAATTCCATAACGCCCAAACCTATTGAACCTGTACCGACTGCCAGTAAGAATTGCCATCATTCACCATTGCTTTCCAAAAACAGGCAAGTATTTGTTTGGTTGCCATGTCATTATTTCTTTTTACTTTTTCCGGCTGGGTGGTGCTAAATGCCCCGCTACTAACATCGGCAATATTAAATCCCAAATTGCTGGTCTTTTTTTTGCGCGTATTCAATATATTTTTTTCTTGCTATTTCTCTTTATGTCCCAGGCTTAAAAGTTATTAATTTGCCTGAGGTTCATCTAATAATTTTTTTGACTTCTGCCTGTCATTGTTCAATAAATCTAATTCTATTGGTAATTCTATATCCTACATTCAGACTATGGCATCAAGAATTATCTACCCTCATGAGGTTGTGTATCCTTAATAGTATCATGGATATAGTGTGTTACACTTTGAGCTGCCGTACTATTAAAGGTAGGCATTTCAACGATAGCCGACACCTCATCTTTATCATCAATATTGCTTTCAACTTTATCGGAATCTATTTTACCTGTTATTCTCACTATCTTTTCATTTATCTAATTTATGTGTTTAAGGGTTTGGGGTTTTCTTATATCTACAAATAAACTTAAGTCAAAAGGATCTTCATTGCTAAAGCCGCTACAACCAATAAAATGATGAATATACCTATTTTCCTAAATCTGCCAGTTGGTTTCTTTATCACCTATTTTACACAGGTGTTTAAGAATCAAAGCACCAACTGCAACCCTTAAATTGACACTGCCTGCCACGGTAAATTTATTACCTGAATACCGGTTGTTGATGCTTACCAAGACATTCCATGAGACCCCCATAAAAATAAAGAATATCGAGCCATGGGAATAGTAATGTACAAAGGTTTAGCTAATTGCTATTTTCTAATTAATGAAAACGGTAATCATCACTTGTTTCCTGAACAAATATTTGACATTACTAATAATTTAGTACGATCAATATGGGTGTATAAATCGTTAAATTGTTTTGATTGTAGTCATTTAATGAGTTCTTCCCACATCGGAACTATTTTGAGTGAAAAAGTTGCAGGGCCAATCACCCGCATTGTTACTGTCAAAATGAGATTCCCAAGAACGTATCTTGTAAAACAACTATATTCTTGCAATTCTTGTCTGGCGATATTCCTTCGGGCTCATCCGCTAAATTTGTTTGAAATACCTTGAAAAATAATCAAAACTGGTAAACCCGGTTTCCAATGCAATTTCCTGCATTGTCAAGTTCGTTAAAAATAATAAATTCTTGATATGGTTCATGTTTACCAAGTGGATTTCCTTTCCAATGCCGCTGAATATTGTATTTAGAAATTTTCGTTCCAACTGCCTTCGCCAAAGATTGGTTATTTTTATAACATCAGTGACAGCAATGTTATGCAAAGCGCTTTTTCATTTATATAATTAAAGGCCCTTGATACGTCTGTGTCTTTGACTGCTAAAATATCAGTTGATTGCCTGGCAACAATAAAATGCGGCTGACCAATAATATTAGTTGGAACTTTCATTTCACCTTTAATTATTTAATCGGGCGTTTTTGCTGCATTGTATCCAACCGAATAAGAATCATGTTCGATTGAAGATAAGGGAGAATTGCAAAGCTCGCAAATAAGATCATCATTATCAACACCTAAAATAGCAATATCGTGGGGGATCTGCGCATTAGCAAAACTTGCAGCTTCCATAACTTCAAAAGACAGATTACCGGAACAAATCATAACGGCAACCGGCTTTGGCAGATTGGAAAGCCATCTTGCCGAATCTTCTGTATTTTTCTGAATACTTTCGTTGGATGATTACTTTTTCTTATTCTTCTGCCAACACTTCAATCCTGCTCGTCAAGCAATCCTTGAAATGCGTATTGGCATTCTTTTGACCAAAAAGAATCTTCATAACTGTAAAAGGCAAAATAATTAAACCCATTCCCCATAAAATACTTTGCGCCCATTTCCCCAATAGCAATGTTGTCCGAAAGTATGTTGGCCATACCTTCGAAAACCTAATTATACGGCGCAATAACTTTGGGGATTTTTAATTTTTTTAATTTGTCGGAAAATTTATATTCACTTACAATAACGCCGGCAAGATTTTTACCAAAAAGTTCACTTTCTGTTTCAATCGTTTTTATATTCCGATATACCGGCGGCTGCCTTACCAAAAGTCAGGATGTGTTGGCAGGGCTGTATTTGATAATGCCTTTTAGCAGGTTCCTGTCATTAGAATCCACGGCATCAATAGGTAAAAAATTTCTTTTTTATTCATCAGTAAGACAATTATGAAATTAATACTGCAGGCAACCCTTATTTACAATAGTAAATAGTCGCTTTACCAACGCCCAATTCCCGAATAATATCTTTAGTCGAATTGCCTGACTCCTACTTTTTGATTGCAGCCACAATTTGGCAATTCCTGAATTTAGTCTGTTTCGTGTTGCTTACAGTTTGAAATTAAAGATTTTTTAAATTCCGAACTGCCGAACTGCAATACAATTCAATTTGGCCCGTGTCGCAAAATGATGAAATATTGACGTAAAGTGAAAAGAGGCCGATACGCCCCTTGTTTAACTTTATGATGTCATTGTTACGTTTCCTTAACGTTAGCTGCTAAATTAAAATATATGTTCACGAATCAAAGGATCGCTTACCAGGCACTGCCCCTTATTTTCGGAATTTAATTCTTCCTGTCCGCTTTCCTGCAAACTTTCTCCTTACATGCTTAGCTAAATCCGGATAATGACAATAAAACGATTTCTCAAATGATAGTTTCTGGAATTGTCGGTGATGACAAAGACGCCCCTAAGCTGAATTAATCATTAAAACCAGGCGATGAAAAAATATGCTGCTATCTCGGACGGTGGTATAAAGTTGAAATAAATCTGGAGAAATAAAAAGCGTACCATTGACGGGAAAAATTAAATCAAGAAGAAGAAGAATTAAATCTAGAAGAAAAAGGAAGGTTTGCTGCAACATCCCGTTATTCAATTAAATAATTTTTAACCCTGTCTAATTAACTACCAAAACGATTATTCATGTAAAGAAAATTAATCTCTCTTAAGCATTTTTCCTGCTGTTCGCTTCTGCATAATAGCAAAAAATATTACAACTGTTAGGGTTATTCTAAGCGATAGCGCTTATCAGCGCAAAAAACAAAGATAAAATCGGCGACATCATTGTCAATCTACGTGGTGGAACTTACTTTGAGACAACAACCTTAACCTTCAGTGAAAAAGACGGTGGAGCAACTAATTGCAGGATAATTTATAAAAACTACAAGGATGAAGTTCCGGTAATTTCAGGCGGAAAGAAACTAACAGGTTGGAAGCTATTCGATCAATCGAATAACATTTACCGAACCAATGTCGGAAAACTTGCCTTCAGACAATTGTATATTAACGAAAAATGGGGTGTCAGGGCGCGTACCCCTAATCTGGAAAAAAATAAGGATATTGAATGGCTGGCCGATAAAAGGCTTATTAAAATATCGAAGGGCAATATTTCGCAATGGAAAAACTTCAATAAAGTGGAGATGGTAACCCTCAATGCCTGGACGGGCAACCATTTGCGGCTGAAAGCTTTTACTGCCGATTCACTCAACGCATTTGTAAGTATTCAGAAGGAGGAAGAATGTGTTTTCAGGGTGGCCGCTTTTGCTTTCCATGGAAAGGAATATTTTTTCGAGAATGCTTTTGAATTTCTTGACAGCGGTGGCGAATGGTACCTTAATTCAACCGATGGATATCTTTACTACAAGCCACGGGCAAATGAAAATATGGCTAATGCTGAAATCATAGCGCCGGTACTCGACCCGGTGGTGAAGATTGAAGGCGAAAGCTTTGATAATTCAATTTCGAACATTAGTTTCAAAGGAATTTCGTTCATGCACAGCAATTGGCTGCGCCCCAACAATTTTGGCAATGTTGAAATGCAGGCGGCTCAATTTTTTATGCCCGATGCCTATTCTACTCCCGGCGAATTTACCGGAAGGCCATCGGCAGGGGTATTGGTAAAGAATGCCCATCACATTGTTTTCGAGCGTTGCCTGTTCGCAAATATGGGTGCCACCGGATTGGATTTTATTTCAGGAACACATGATAATCTGGTGATAGGAAACGTTTTCCGTGACATTGCCGGAAACGGCGTTTCATTTGGATTGACCCCAAAGGAAAACGAAGTAAAAACCACTATTTACCGGCCCTCAGATGTAAGGAAAATGCCTGTTCGGGAAACTGTTTTAAACAATTATTTTACACGTGTCGGAAAAGATAATATTGGCGCAGTAGGGATTATGTATGCGTATGCCGCCAACATGAAAATATCTCATAACGAAATGGAAGATATTCCCTATACCGGAATCAGCGGCGGCTGGGGTTGGGACTTCCCCCGCACGGCCATGTGCAATAACGTTATCACCAACAATTACATCCACAATTACATGAACGTGTTTTACGATGGTGGTGGCATTTACACCTTTTCGAATCAGCCCAATTCACTAATTGCCAACAATTATATCGAAAACATGCGGGTAGGCGCCAGGGGCTATGGATGGTGCGGCTTATATACCGACGAAGGCACACGCCACATGACCGTAAAAAGCAATGTGGTTGAAGTTCAGCAGGATGAGAAAATTGGCTGGTTATGCCTTCAAAGTGTGGGGCAGGGAGCTTTGGAATGCCCTGTAATTAATAACTATACCACCAGCACTTCAAAAAACGACAACAAAGGCCAGCCAATAGTAAATACCCATTATTACCCAAAAGCCGATTGGCCCAAAGCGGCCAGGGAAATTATTAGCAATGCAGGGTTAAGCGCTGAATTTAAGGATATTAAAGAAGAGAAAAAGAAACTAAATTTAAACACCAATCAAAAAAGGCCAGCCAATAGTAAATACCCATTATTACCCAAAAGCCGATTGGCCCAAAGAGGCCAGGGAAATTATTAGCAATGCAGGGTTAAGCGCTGAATTTAAGGATATTAAAGAAGAGAAAA
>Ga0105047_10000947_pt1 | contig 51071 bp, 42 predicted proteins | sample MAT04_FD_78384 | JGI IMG/M metagenome (GOLD analysis project Ga0105047, IMG submission 78384) | Freshwater microbial communities from Lake Fryxell liftoff mats and glacier meltwater in Antarctica - MAT-04 (megahit assembly) | ecosystem: Environmental > Aquatic > Freshwater > Ice > Liftoff...
AGTCGGATGGTTGTATGGGATAGCGCCCAGAGGGACACGCAAATGGTATAGCACTGCTTCTTCCATGGGTATCTTTCCGTCAGGAGTCAACGAAAGCGGGGGCAAATCAGATTATGCCGGAAATATTGAAACTAAAGGTGTTGCACTTTTTAATTATCAGTTTAAACCCGGGAAAGGTTTGACATTTAATGTTTGGGACACGTGGATTGAAAATGTGTTTAATTCAGCCTTGTTTCAGTTGGATCATGAAACAAATAAATGGTCCGGCAAAGTATATTCTGGAGCACAGTTTATATTTCAGCAAAAAATTGGAAATGGTGGTGCTGAAGAAAGTTTAAAAACGTATAACTCTAATGAAAAGCCAGTGTATACATTTGGTGTGAGGGCCGGGTATAAAAACAATATTTGGGATCACAGTCTTAACTTCAACAGGATAGGTGAATCCGGGAGATATCTGATGCCAAGAGAGTGGGGTAGAGATCCGTTTTTTACTTTTATGTCACGAGAGCGTAATGAAGGTTTTGGCGATCTGACGGCTGTAGTAGTAAAGTCTTCATATACCTTAAAACAAAGAACCAGTTTACAGTTGGCGTATGGATATTTTTCATTACCGGATGTAAAAAATTATCCGCTTAATAAATATGGCCAACCTTCCTATTCGCAAATGAATATAGACTTGCGTCATAAATTTGTAGGTATATTTAGTGGGTTTGAGTGCCAATTGCTGTGGGTCGTAAAATGGAACCAAGGAGAGACCTACGATACACCAAAGTATATCATACATAAAGTGGACATGAATCTATTAAACGTTGTAATGAATTTTAGATTTTAATAAATTTTCTTATTTGGCCCGCATTGGTTCCGTTGTAAATCATATACACTCCGGTCGGCAAGTCATTGGTTTCTATTGAAAATTCTGTCTCAAAATTCTTTAAACACCACGTTTTTACAATCATGCCAGTAGTGTTGCTGATATACCACCTTGTATTTGGTTTACTTATTTCGGACAATTTTATAGTTATTATATCAGAGACAGGGTTGGATAAAATTGAAAATGAAAATGATTTTGTGTCATTTTGATTTACTGAAGATGTCTTTTCTGATAATTGATATAAATTTCCTGATGCCAGACCAGCTAAGTAAAGCTCTTTAGTATTATCTTCTCCAAAAGTAGCAAAATCCATATTATCTGCATCTAACAAAACTTCATTTATCCAGCTGCCGGTTTGATCTTTGTGTAGGGCCCAAATAATTCCAGTACAAAAATCGGTATAGATATATTTCCCTGTCAATGATGTATTTTTTGCGCCTCGATAGACAAATCCGCCAGTCACAGAACATCCTATATCAAACTTGTTTTCATAGGCATGTACTGGTGGAAAGTAATATTGTTCTTCCTGACAACCTGCTGTATTAAATCGTTCAAATCCTTCATAACATCTCCATCCATAATTTAGTGCAGATTTTGTTGCTTTTGCCACATTTATTTCCTCGTATTTGTCCTGTCCCACATCTGCTATCCAAATCTCATTTTCCACATGATCAAAACTAAATCTCCATGGATTCCTTAGTCCCATAGCCCAGATTTCCTTCAGCGTATCATTACTGTTTACATAAGGATTATCAGCTGGGATGAGATACTTTTCATTTTCTGTGTCGATATTGAGCCTCAACATTTTACCCAGCATTTCCTTAGGATTCTGAGATCTGTTGCCCGGATCGCCACCACTTCCACCATCTCCCATTCCTACGTAAAGATATCCATCCGATGCGAAATTTATATCTCCTGCATTATGATTATTAAAAGGTTGGTTGACCACCAGAATAATTTTTTCAGAGGTATTATCTGCCAGATTTGAGTTGGCTTCACTTCGTTTAAATCTGGAAATAGTGGTATTGCCGTTATTGTTGGTATAATTTACGTAAAAATAACCATTGGTCTCATAATCGGGATGAAAACACAAACCAAGCAAACCACGTTCGTTGGCTTGTGAGTTTACTTTGTTATCTATGTCGAGAAAGGGCACTGTTAGAGTGATGCCATCAGCCCTTAATATTCTGATTATTCCATCTTTTTCTACTATGAAAAGTCTTTCATCGCCTACCACACCTGTGGATGAAATATCTACCGGCTTCTTAAATCCGGAAGCTTTAAGTTGTAACTCAATGCTTTGACTGAAAGTTTGGATAGATATGCAGAGATAAAAAATACACGTTAGCGCTGTGTTCAATTGATTCATATGTCATCTTGATTTAAAAACAAATATAGACTAAAAATTGCAATTATTTTGAGCATAAAAATAATTATATCCTTAAAGTCGTCTAAAATACTTTGTAACACCCAACTTTAACAATATATTGACTTAATTTTTGAAACCAATTGTACACTGGAATTGTCTATTAGTAAAATATAAGATGAGAGGATTAATTATATTTGTTTTACTGTTATTGTTTATAGGGATTACTATTGGCCAAAATACTTTTACCAATAAAAGGGATAACGACCCCAAAGCAAAAGCTATACTTGACAAACTAAAAAAACAATATGATAGCTACAAGTCCATGGAAGTCAAATTTGAAATGGAGATGGAATTGCCCAACCAACCTAAAGAACTGCAAAAAGGCACTATCATCCAGGATGGAACGAAATATCAGGTAAAAATGAAGGATCAGGAAATCTTTGCAGATGGGAAAACTGTTTGGATTTATCTTAAAAAAAATAAAGAAGTGCAGATAACAGATATGGATAATACGTCATCTGATTTTCTGTCACCTAAGCAAATGATGAGTTTATATGATACCGGTGATTTTGCATACTCAATCATAGAAGAAAGAAATGTAAATGGTCAGCAGTTTGCAGATATTGAATTTAAACCGCTTACGAAAAAGTCAGATTATACAAAAATGAGGTTGACTGTTGACAAGAAAACAAATAAAATGGTATCTTTACGTGTCTTTTCCAGAGATGGATCAAGATATACCTTAAAAGTAAGTGATATAATAGCTAATAAAAAGTATGATCCGGGAATTTTTACTTTCAACCCGAAAGCGGCTCCTGGTGTTCATATTGAAGATCTGAGGATTGATTAATAGAACCGTATTCAGTTACTCAGTTTACCAACCAGCGATTCTTGGTTTCAACCTCCAGGAATCGCTTTTTTTTATATTTTAAATTTTCCTGCAAATGCAAATCCTGTTTGAAGACGAACACATAATTGCAGTAAATAAACCAAATGGCATATTTGTACACCGTACTTCTCTAGATCCTCTTGCAGATACTTTTGTAGTGCAGATGGTGAGGGATATAATAGGTCAAAGGGTATATCCGGTGCATCGACTGGACAGAAAAACATCCGGGGTCCTGCTTTTGGCAAAATCTAAAACCATTCAGACAAAGCTTAATGAAGTGTTTAGAGATAGGGGTATAAAAAAATATTATCATGCTATAGTAAGAGGATTTACAGAAGATAAGATTGTGATCGACTACCCATTGAAGAATGACAATGATAAAATTCAGGAGGCGATTACCACTTTCATTACTATTTCAAAGGTTGAAATCCCTTTTTGTTCAGGTACCTTTCCTACATCCCGGTATTCACTAATTCATATTAATCCAGAGACAGGTAGAAGGCATCAGATAAGAAGACATCTTGCACATATTTTGCATCCGATCATTGGGGACAGACCACATGGTTGCAATAAACAAAACAAATTTTTCCTTTCACATTTCTATATGAATACAATGTTGCTTCATGCATCAGAGATTTCATTTTTTCATCCCGTACTACAAATGGAAACTGTCATTAAAGCCCCTTTTGGAGGTGAGTTTGAACGGATGTATAATGAATTAGGATTCAACTCAACGGTAGAACTATAAAAAAAAGACCAACATTTACTTTGGTCTTTTTTGTATTATATTTTCGATAAAACTCAATCAGTAATATAAGGGTAATCCTTTTGAGTGTAATTGTCCTCGTACAACTCAGAAGGAAGTGGATAGGATGAATTTTCAGCAAACTCCATAGCCGATTCAATTTCATGGTTGATGGCTTCGATAATCTCGTCTACTTCAGCCTGAGTAGCTATCTTGTTTTTGACTATTTTTTCCTGAATGACCAATACAGGGTCTTTTTCTTTGTAATTATCCAGTTCTTCTTTAGTTCTGTATTTTGCAGGGTCAGAGACTGAATGTCCTCTGTATCTGTATGTTTTTATTTCAAGATAGTAAGGACCTTTTCCAGATCTGATATGGTTTGCCGCTCGGAGGAAAGCCTCATGAACGGACTCAGGATTCATACCATCCACTGATTCACTTGGCATATCAAAAGCTGCACCTATTTTATAAAGATCATGAACATTACTTGTTCTCTTGACTGAAGTTCCCATAGCATACATATTGTTTTCACATATATACAATACTGGCAGTTGCCATGTCATCGCCATATTAAAAGATTCGTAAAGCGCACCCTGACGTGCCGCGCCATCACCAAACATGGTAACACATAAATTATCTGTTCCTTTATATTTTTCAGCAAAACCGATGCCTGTACCTATGGGAATTTGAGCACCAACAATACCATTTCCACCAAAGTAATTGTGTTCTGATGAAAAAAAGTGCATGCTTCCTCCTTTACCTTTTACACAACCGGTTTCTTTTCCATATAACTCGGCCATACAAGAAGAAGCACTTAAGCCTCTGGAAAGGGCAATACCATGTTGACGATATGCAGTAACAATTTTATCTTCGGGTCTTATTCCGGTTGCCAGGGCACCTGCTATAGCTTCCTGACCAATATATACATGAAAAAATCCTCTGATTTTTTGTTGAGAATATGCAAATAAACCTCTTTCTTCAAATCTCCTGACCCTGTACATTACTTCCAACCATTTGAGATAGGTGGCTTTATCATATTTATTTACAGCATTTTTTTTATCTGCTACTTTCTTTCCTTCAAGAACTTCTGCCATATTATTTATTATTTTAGAATTAATATCCAAACCAATGCTTCATTTATCAATGATTCACGGCATATCTCACAAAATAAGTCAACTTACAAACCGTAAAATTATGGTATTGTTCTAAAATAAAAGGCATACAGCTATGATTTTCTTATTTTTTTCTATTTTTTCTTAATTAAACCTTCAGTCATTCACTGTATTTTTGGTTTATTTTTAAATGAACTGTCTAAAATATTACCTTGTTGTGAAATAAAGTAGGTTAAAATGTAGTTAAATTCATATGTTGAACAAATGAATATTTGACAAATACTGTTTAAATACAAACAAATATAAATGGTATGGTCAGGATGATTAAAATATTTATGCTTTTCTGTGTCTCACTCCATATAAATGGTCAAGATACTAAGAATAAATTTCTTCCTAAAGATTCACTTTATAACGAGAATATTAAAAAATCCAGATTGTATAGTGTATATATACCAAGAGATATTGAGGATGCCCTGAATAAACTGATGGAATTGACAAATGACGAAGCTCGCAAGCCATTATTAAATATTGATGAGGTCACAATGTCAAAAAAACTTTATTTTGGTTTAGGAAGATGGATGGAATATAATTGGAATTTTGAAGAAGGTTCCCGTTTTTCACATTATTTGCGTCAAAAAGGTTTGATCTATACTGAAGATATGACCAGATTTATGTTAGTCATTTTTCATCGTCACATCATGCAGAAACCATTAAATATTGATGATCTTATTATGGAAATGGCTGAAGAAAGAAAACGAAAAATAAAAGAAGAAAAGGGAAAATTGCCGGTCATAAGTACAGAAAAGAAGATTATTTCGAAAAATTAATAAAAAGTTTCTTTTAGACTGAACAATAAGATGTAAATCGCTATTTAGTATTCGTACCGGTAAATTTTAATGCTGGTAACAAACAATATTTATTAAATCGTTAAAATCATTAATTAGATGAAAAACATTTTAAAAGTTCTGGTTTTAGGAGTATTCCTATTTTTGTTTTCAGACGCTAAGGCACAAATTAAAACTCCTGCTGCAAGTCAAGGAGCTAAACTTGAAACTACCGTTGGTCTTACCAATATTTCTTTGGATTATTCAAGACCCAGTAAGAGTGGAAGAAAAATTTACGGTGAACTGGTACCTTTTGATGAAATGTGGAGAACCGGCGCCAATAAAAATTCTATGATTACTTTTTCAGATGATGTAATGATCGGAGGTTCGCAAGTTAAAAGCGGAACTTATGCTATTTTTACAAAGCCTGCTAAAGATTCATGGGTAGTATATTTTTATTCTGATACCGAAAACTGGGGTACACCTGAAAAATGGGATGATGCAAAAGTGGCAGCTAAGGTTATGGCTACCCCTCAAACGGCTAATCTTACTGAAACATTCACAATGAACATTGCAAATGTTACGAATGAATCATGTAATCTTGAGATAACTTGGGATAATGTGAGTGTGCCTGTAAGAATTGACGTACCTACGGATAAAAAAGTTTCAAGTGCTATCAGTCAGGTGATGGCTGGACCTTCCGCAGGTGATTATTATAATGCTGCAAGATATTACAGAGAAGCCAAAAAGGATCTTTCACAAGCATTGACATGGATGAACAAATCTATTGAAATGGGAAATGACAAGTTTTGGGTATTGAGACAAAAGTCGCTTATCGAAGCAGACATGGGTAACTATAAAGCCGCTATAGTCACTGCAAATACATCATTAATTAAAGCTAAGGAAGCAGCAAATAATGATTATATTAAAATGAACATGGATTCAATTGCAGCTTGGTCAAAAAAGTAAATAAGAATAACAAGTTATTAAGAGAGTAGTTTTTATGTAAAGCTACTCTCTTTTTTTGTTGTATTAATACTTGGAAAGATGACCCAAAGTCGTTTAAATACGCTATACAGATGCTTTGACCCATTCTAAGATTATCAACATTCACACGATACTAAAAATTCCATCCAATAAATGCAGCATCAATACTCATTCATCATTTGTTGACAGCGTATTAGAGCGGGAAATCATGTATTAGACTGGTTATAAACTCCTGAATAATAGATGGTCTGCTGATTATAGCAATGAGTAAACCTGCCATCGCACCATAAAAATGCGCTTCGTGATCAATGATGTCATTCTGGTTTTTCGAAGCCCAAGTTGAGTACCAAAGATATAGAATCCCAAAAAGTATAGCTGGAATAGGTATAATAGCAAATAGCCCGAGCAAACTCCATGGATATAACAAGATAAAAATAAAGATGATCCCTGAAACGCCACCTGATGCTCCCACACTGGCAAAATATGCATGTTCTTTATGCTTATAGTAGGTAGGAATATCTCCCATAACGATGATAAGCAGATAAGTACACAAAAAAAGAATCTTGCCGCCGGATTCACCAAAGTGCAACACCATATCATTTTCAACCGCTCGACCAAATTCGTGCAAGACAAACATATTGACAAAAAGATGAATAAAATCTCCATGGACAAAGCCGGAAGTGAGCCATCGATAATATTGTTTATTTTTATTTTCAGCGATAGGGTAATGTTTTAACCGGTCGAAAAGCGATTTATTGTTAAAACACGCGATTGAAATAAGGCACGTAATTATTACCAGGATCAGCGTAATACTCATTTTTATGGATTAGGTTTTTATAAAATATAGATTAAATATTATGATACTTTTCATTTCGTAGGATTGTAAATGCTCTGTATATTTGTTCAACCAAAAATATCCTTACCATCTGATGCGAAAAAGTCATTTTAGATAAAGAAATCATAGCATTTGAGCGCTCTCTGATTAATTTATGGTGTCCGAATGCCCCGCCGATAAGAAAAATGACATTTTTATGTGACTGTACCTGAAGTTTATTGATATATTCTGAAAATCCAATAGAATCAAACATTTGTCCGTTTTCATCCATTAATATTAGGGTGTCATCAGGTTTTAATCTTGCAAGTACGATTTCCGCTTCTTTTTTTAAAGTTTCATCCATGATCTGACTGGTTTTGATATCTTTAAACTCTTCATATTCCAATCTCGTATAGTGTTTTAATCTGTGTAGATATTTTTTTATACCTTCTTCGATATATTTTTCATCCGTCTTGCCAATGGTCCAAATTGTAAACTTCATCACCCAAAGTAATATATAAATTTGAAATTATTTTAAAAATTTTGATGAAATTTTAATCTTTGTTATCTTCACACCCCTAAACAAAGATAAATGACCACAAGTTCAGTGCAAAACATTAATACATGGCTGACACAGATCAACAATGATTTTAAAACCGCCATCTCTGTTGATTGCGTGATTTTTGGATACGATGATGATGCACTTAAAATTCTGGTTTCAGAATGTGATATGCCTCCTTATGAAAATGAGTATTCTTTATTGGGAGATTTGGTCCATCCGGATGAAACAACGGATGAAGCAGCAAAAAGAGTTCTGATAGCAAAAACTGGTTTTACAGATGTATTTCTGGATCAGGTTCAGGTTTTCAGTGATCAGAACAGACATCCTTTAGGTAGAGTGATTACTGTTGCATATTACTCGTTAATAAAAATTGACGATGAACACCTGACACATTTAGAAAAGAATGTCAATCTGCAATGGAAAGAGGTCAATGAAATAAATTCTCTGGCTTTTGACCATTTCAATATCATGCATACATGTCTCAGAAAAATGCAAAAACAAATCAGAGAACAACCTATAGGATTTAATCTGCTGCCTAAAAAATTCAGTTTGCTTCAATTGCAAAGATTGTATGAAGTTATTCTGAATATTGAGCTGGACAAAAGGAATTTCAGACGTAAGCTAAAAGGTTTAGGCATTTTACATGATATCGGAGAGATACAGGAATCTGTGTCTCACCGTCCCGCAAGACTCTATACTTTTGACAAGTCAGTATATGAAAAAAAGAAAAACTCAGGCTTTAATTTTGATCTGTAGGATGAAGGTTTGTGTTATTTCTTATATTTCAGGAGGGATAATCAGTTGAAAATGTCCATTTAATTCTGCTCTTTTACGAAGATTTTCTGCATCTTTTACTATTGGCAGCAGATGTTCAAGATGTTCTATGATGAAAACCTGTCTATCAACTTCATTAGAGATCGTCAGAAGTTGCAACTCCTGCTCAATATTAAGGCCTATTTTATGTGCCAGATGAAATGTTCTGTATTTTGTGGCTGTTGGTATTTGTATATTATTTATTTTCATCGTTTTATACAAATCTTCGATAAGCGTTACTATAAGTGTACTATAGACTATATCTGCATTTTCAGTCCATGACATGCGTTGAATATTCCCTCCGGGATAAAGTTTGCCATGCATAATTCTGAAAAAATCATCAATGACAAACCACCCTATACCTTTGGCTTGAATGTCTATTTTCCCATCAGCGTATGTTTTTGAAATTTCAGTTAGTCGAAGCTCTGTACCATATTTTAAACTTTTTCCATCCAGATAGGGAGGAATACCAAAAGTAATATCATCCTTATTACAGTCGTGTACCAATTGTTGATATCGGGGTTCGAAAATATGTAGCTTAAGCTCTTCCCCTGGAAATACTACTATTGAAAGTGGAAATAATGGTAAAGTGACCATAACAATATAAACTAAACTTACATTTTGCTGACGAGCCTGCATATTTCCAAGACGGTATCTACACCCCTTTCCATATCTTGAATGGATACCCATTCGTATTTTGAATGTATAGCCTGTTCTCCGGCAAATAGATTAGGACAAGGCAGCCCCATATGCGACAAAGCGGCCCCATCTGTGCCACCGCGAATGCTTCCATAAACAGGTTTGACACCTACGTTTTTCATGGCTGTCAATGCTAATTCGCTCACATAAGGATGTTCATTCAGTACATCTTTCATGTTTCTGTATTGTACCTTAATTTCAATATTGTACCCTGAATTGGGGTATGCTGTTAAAATATTCTCTGTTTTTTGCTTTATAATTGCTGCATATTCATCTAGTTTCGCTGTTTCAAAATCCCGCAATATAAAATCAACAACGGCACTCTCTAAACCGCCTTGAATTTTGGTCGGGTGTATAAATCCTTCTTTATGTTCAGTTGTTTCAGGTGATAATGATAATTTAGGTAAAGATGCGACGATTTCTGATGCTATTTTAATGGCATTTTCCATAGCACCTTTAGCATAACCGGGATGTGCACTAACACCATTAATGGTGAGTTTTAGTGAATTGGCTGAAAAATTTTCATCTTCAAAACATCCCAGATCACCTGAGTCCAATGTATATCCAAACGATGCATCAAGCAAGTCCAGATCAACTTTTGCAACACCTTTTCCTATTTCTTCATCTGTTGTAAACAAAGCTTTTACTACACCATGTGGAATGTCAGGATGGGTAATCAATTGTTGCAATACATCCATAATGATTGCCACGCCTGACTTATCATCACTTCCCAACAAAGTTAAACCACTTGCTGTAACGATGTCATGTCCCATCTTATCGTTGAGATTGGGATATTGTTTTGAAGTTAGAACAATTGTTGGGTCATCGGGGAGTATGATATCCAATCCCTGATAATTACTATGAACAATGGGTTTGACCCCTGAGCCGCTACAATCCGGCGCTGTATCTAAATGTGCACAGAAAAAAATATTTGGTACATGTTTGTCAATATTTGAAGGAATGGTAGCATATATGTACCCGGCATCATTGGTATTGTATTGGATATTTAATGCATTTAATTCATCACAAATCAAATGGGTGAGTACCTTTTGTTTTTCTGAAGAAGGAAACGATTGACTCATAGGATCAGCCTGAGTGTCAATTTGCACATATGTAAGGAATTTTTCAGCGACCGTATATTTCATGGATATTTTATTAAAAGATTTAAAGGTCAAATATAAGGTATTTGTGTATATAACAAAAAAGCACTGAACAAATTTTCTATTTACATATACTCTAAATATAATGTTTTACTATTTTTTATATATTTTTAATTTAATGTTTCTATTGGGTGAAAAAACTGATAAGCCTTTGGGTTTGCTAGCTTCAAGCCAAGCAAGGTAGAAAGCATTAAAATCCAATTCCGTTCTTTTCCTGTTAAATATTTACAACTAAATTTGATGTACTTCCAACATCAAACATTCGCGTAAAATATGACATTTTATACAGGTAAACTAAATAGATGCCATTTGAAAACACTTATTAAATGCCGCACTTTAATAATAATTTTCGTACTTTTGATAAAAAAAAGATGAAATCGGCTGTTTCATTTAAGCAGTGAGATGATCTAAGATGATGATTGTTCCTTTTCGAAGTATAAATATTGCCAAGAATTCGAAAGAAATGTGATCCATGTAGAAATTCTGGATGAAATTAACTTTAAACTTTTAAACATTGCCAATTTATAAATTAACATCAAATCATAATATTTCTGACGAAGAGTTTGATTTGATATATCCTATTGACTTAATAACTGCTTCAGAAATACACTTTACACCCGTGGATGTCTCCATTATTGCTTCAAGGTATCTAGCTGAAGTGGCAGGAACAAGAGTGCTTGATATAGGGTCAGGAGCTGGTAAATTTTGTATAATAGGTGCTTCATGTACTGATGGTTATTTTATTGGCGTTGAATTGCGATTAAGTTTTATCGAAGCAGCAAGTCAAATCTCTGATCTTTACCATTTGCCAAATGTTCAATTTACCCATGCTAATATTACGGAAATCAGTTTCGCAGATTATGATGCTTTTTATATTTTTAATCCTTTTCAGGAGAATATCAGTATTTCAGATAGAATCAACGACGAAATACCACTGAACAAGGCCTTTTATAAAGAATATACATTGTATGTGAAAGATCAGTTGGATAAGATGCCTATTGGTACTCGTCTGGTGACTTACTTTAGTATTTGTAATGAAGTACCGCTAAGTTATCATATGCAAGGTTCTGATTTTAGTGGCAAATTGAAGTTTTGGGAAAAAGTAGTGTAAATCATTTGCATATTCTTCCATTTATATTTTAATGGAATACTTTATAATGTTGAGTCCACTCCGAAAATGCTACCTTTTTGATAATCAATCGTTTTTACCCCTTAGCCCATAAATGGGAACGTTTGATTATCAAGTTAGTATATATATTAATGATTTAAATGTAATCTTGTAATTACTTTTCGGACTGGACTCAATGTTAATGAATTGAATCAATACGATCATTCTTTTTCGCTTATTTTTTGTCAATTAAGCCTAGGTAAAGGCAAAAAACATATCTATGGAGGTTAACTTTTGCTAATGAGTGCCCACCTATGGCATCCTGACAAATATACGACTCGTGGTTGAAATTCACCGTGCAGTGGCGTGTATTTTTAAAATTAAGATATAGAAAAGAGCAGAAAATCGTTAAATTTATTTTGTTAGCAGATAACTAACACACGTTGGTTTAATTGGTTTCTTTGTAAAACTGCTCCAAAAAACCACACATATATTCGTGTCGTTCTACGGCCAATTCTTTGCCTTTTTTCGTTTTCATCAGATCCTTTAGTTTAAGCAGCTTATCATAAAAATGGTTGATCGTAGGTCCATCATTTTTTACATACGCTTCTTTGGTTAAAATCTCAACCGGTTGTATGGCAGGATCGTACAATGGTCTGTTTTTGAACCCACCATAATTAAAAGCTCTGGCTATTCCAATGGCTCCCATTGCGTCAAGTCTGTCAGCATCTCTCACAATATCCAGTTCTAATGAAGTGTAAGAATGATCAGAAAAGCCACTGCGGTAGGACATGTTTTCGATAATTTTGATCACTTCGACAATTGTTGTTTCAGGAACTAGATGCTCGCGCATTATTTTTCTAGCAGTTGCCGGTCCTATAGTCTCGTCACCATCGTGAAATTTTGCGTCTGCTATATCATGCAAAAGGGTCGCTAGTTGAATGATATATAAATCACCGCTCTTTTCATGTTGGTATATATTCAGGGCATTATTCCAAACTCTTTGGATATGAAACCAATCATGACCACCTTCTGCATCAGAAAGTAGTTCTTTAACATTTTTTGCAATTTCAGATATTTTATCGCCATGTACTTTCATGACTTACTTCATGTCAAAGTAATAACCCACATACAATTCAAACCCAGGTCCTGTTCTGGCAAGCGTTGAACCAATACCATAAGATGCTAATCCACCTATACGAAGTTTTGAATATCTATTTCCAAATTGATCCATGATAATACCTCCCTGAAAAGCCATCATCCCCGAGCTTGCATAACCAAGACCTGCCCAAAAAGTATTTTCTTTTTCAAATTTCAATCCATACAAGACATCCACAATATCAGGATTAACAATATTTGCTGTAATCATTGGTTCAATAAATGTATCATAACTATAAAATCTGCCACCTATATTAAAGTGAACGTGTTTTTGCCGAACCTGATCAAAATTATTCACCAAAACACTAGTGGTATATATCTGATTTACAGCAGCCCCAATAAAAAATGTATTGTCTTTATATTCTCTGGTATTATTGGTATAATAAAATCCACCACCGATGGATGGGAAAAAACTACTTGCGCGGCTATTCACTATCAAATTGTCATTTTGATCATTAAAAATCTGATCACTTCCATTGAAACTGTATTGCTGAAAATTACCCGAAATCCCTAAAGAAAGCTGGCCATATCTACTTAAAAAAGATTTTAGCATATAGGCGTAATTGAGCTGAATCCCTAATTTGCTTACCGGACCTGTTTTATCAAAATGCAAGATGGCTCCTCCGCTCATATTCTGCTTTAACAAAGGATACTGAAATGATGTAAAACCGGAAAAAGGTGCTCCATTGAAACCCAACCATTGCATTCTGAAGAATCCATCAAAAATCATATCATTACCGATAGCAGTAAAAGCAGGATTCCAGGCCGATCTTGATTCAGTAAGATGAGAACTGTTTGCCAATTGCTGTGATAAGCCTGATGTCAGCACGATAAATATAAAACTACCAATTATACCTATTCTATTCATTGTTCGATTACTTTAATACTCAATAAATTTAATCCCACAATATGGTTAATGAACTTTTTATTACCTGATTGTCATACGTCAATACATAATAATACGTATCCGCCGGAAGTCTTTCACCATTACGTAACCCATTAAATAAATCTCCCCTGGCCTGATAGCCATCAGCTTCGAAAATAAGATTTCCCCATCGGTTAAATATCTTTAGGGTATTTTCAGGAAAATCTTCCAAACCACCAAAAATCAAGTCATCATTTTTACCATCTCCGTTTGGTGTGATGATGCTGATTGGTTTAAAAGTATCTTCTTTTAAACAAATTTTCACTTCATCGGAATATTCGCATCCATTTTTATCAATAATTGTGACAGTAAATATTGTTTCAACGGTTGGTTTTACTATTGGGTTAGAAATATTTGATGGTCCTTCAATAAGGTCAACATTATCCCATTGGTAATTGACCCCTCCGGATGCATTCAGCTTAATATTCCTTCCCTTAACAATACATGTATCAGTGCCTGCCGTAAAGTCTGATGGTTCAAACACTTTAATTTCAATGGATTTAGTAGATATATTGTTTGGACATACACCATCCGAAACTTCGACACTATAAGTAGATGTTTTAGAAGGACTTGCAACTGTAATTGCGTCAATCAGCGTAGAAAGGGTATTGCCATCTGGATCAGACCACTTATACTTCTTACCACCTGTTGCTGTGAGTTTTACAGGATCTCCATTGCATATACCGGGTTTGTCAGCCAGGATTGACGCAATCACAAACGGTAAAAAAGTGATTGCTGTGCTATCCTTGTTGGTGCAGCCGAATGCATGCGTTACTGTGGCGTTATATAAAGTAGTGGGTTCGACCGAAGGGCTTCCTGCATTTACAATAAGCATTGAACTGTTAGAATTATCAGACCACTTATAGCTGGAATGTTGTCCAGGATTAAGTGCCTTGGTCTCATTTGGACAGAGGGTGACATCAACCCCAAGATCAACCAGGGGGGAAGGTCTTGCGGTCACAATAAATGACTTTTCTATTCTACAATTGAAAGCATTGGTAGCGGCCAACAAATAAGTTCCTTCTGTATTTATTGTAAGATTTTTATTGACAGCGTTTGGAATGATTACATTGTTTTTTTTCCACTCAAACTTAGTGCCGTTGGATTCAGCACTTACCATTAAGTCAATTCCCTCACACAAACTATATTGATTTGCCAGTACTAAAGTAGGTGGCGTTGATATTGTAATTCTAACTTGTTCAGTTCTTTCGCAATTAAAAGAATTTTTTACGGTAACACTATACACACCGGACTTATCTGCTGATACAGTTTGTGTTGTTGCCAATTGTGTCCCGTTCAATGTCCAAGAAAAAGATGTATTATCAGCACCACCATTTAGAACTGGGAATACCTCACCTTCGCAGATACTTCTGTCATTGCCCAAATTAAAGGCTGGTTTTGGATCAATTGATATTTTAACTGATTTTCGTATTTCACAAGCTGGTGTACCAGCTTTGACAATCACTTCATAAATCCCTGCCAAGGATACACTTAGGAAAAGGCTATTTTCACCTGATATCAATTCAGCATCTTTAAACCACTTAATCTCCGGATTTATAGCAGCCGTGGTAATGGAAATAAAATGATTTGTACCTTCACATATGGTCTTATCTCCATTTAGTTCAATGCTTGGGCCTGAAACAAATGTAACCATTATCTCATCTACCGAAGTACAATTATACTGATTGGTCACAGATACTTTATATATTCCATTTTGTGAAATATCTAATGAATTAGAAGTAATAGGTAAATTAATGTTATCTTTTTGCCATACATATGAAGTGCCCTCAGAGCCTGCATTGAGTGTTACGGGAGATCCAATACAAGATATAATATCAGTACCCAATTGAACTACAGGCAATGATCTTACTTCAACTTGTGTTGTCCTGCGGGTTTTACATCCGACGAGGTTTGTAGCTTCCACTGCATATACACCTGAATTGTTTGCTACCAGAGATAAGCCATTTGAACCTGTTATAATATTTCCATCATAATACCATTGCAGTGTCTGATAATCGGAAGCGTTTACTGCAATATTTGCTGAGTTACCCTGACACACATTGATCAAAGATGGTAGTGCTTCAACCACAGGGCTTGAAAAGAAATCCACTTTTATTTGGTCTTGGTTTCGACATTGGGACGCGTTGATCACTACTACCGTATATGTGCCGGATTGAACAACATCAAATTTACTTGTTGATGCACCGGATACTAAGACGCCGTCTTTGAACCACTCATATTTTACTCCATCATTTCCTGCATTTAAGATCAAGGTCTCCCCATCGCATTTTTTCTGATCGGCCCCCAACTCTACAACTGGACGATTGACCAATCCTACAAAGGTTTCATCTTCCCCTTTACAATTGAAATTGCTTATTGCAATCACTTTATATGTACCTGACTCTACGATCTGAATATTCTGAGACACCTCACCATTTATGAGTATATTATTTTTATACCATTGATAAGACTGAGCACCAGACGAATTGGCTGAAAGTGTATATGTCTCCCCATTACAAAAAGTCTGATTATCGGCTAATAAAACATTTGGAGCAGGATGAAATATAACCCTTATGCTATCAGTTTTTATGCAACCTGAAACATGTGTAACTTGTACCTTATATAAACCAGAAGAGACAATAAATAAAATTCCACCTTCGCTTGAAGATAAAATTTGTCCATCTTTACTCCATAGATATATATTGGAGTTATCCCCGGCTTCCAGCTTTACAGTGCCTTCTCCAAGGCATTTATTAATATCAGGACCTAATTCGACCGTAATGGGACAGCAATCTTTAGGAGATGTAAATACTTTATTTATTTGTAACGCACAATTAGGTGAAGCAGTAAAAAAAGCTGTAACATCATTCATAAGCCCGTTGGCATCAAGATCATTTAGGGTTATAGTTTGTGGACTTGAAGTAATATTAAATAGTTGACCATTTACACTCAATTGTCCGTTAGCAGGTGCTTTATCATAAAATACAAAGATATCCTGAGTAAAATAATTGGTGGATGCCACACATATACTCTGCTGCCCTGCCTTCAATTCTATAATTTTGCAAGTTGGTAAAATTTCAATTTTTCTTGAATTTAAACTTTCATTCAAGCATAACCGGGATTTCAATTCTAAATACGATGTTCCAGGCAAAGAATTTATATTTAAATCGGCATTTAATATAATGGCATAAAGCGTATAATTCCCAAAAGGAAAGGTTCTGAAATCTGTACTTTGTCCTGCGTACTCTACTAATCCTGAAATATCATTGACGAGAATATAAATATTTTGATAAGTAGGTGAAGGATCGGATATTTTTTCCATAATTATGCCCGGTCCTGAGGTCTGAGTTAATGTAATATCTACAGGTAATTCTGAAAAGCTATAAAATAATACCACATATTCAGTACATTGACTCAACTGTACCGTCATAGTAGGAGTTCTCGATATGGAACCATCACCATTTGATACTGCTGAAGAAGAAATAAAGGAACTACAGGCGGATGTTGGGCTAAATGATGACCTGAAGAATGAAATAAAACCACTGCCCCCTATAGAAAAGTCATACGTTCCTGTTTCAGTTACATAGATATTTACCTTATTGTAGAAATAGAAGTTAGACACTACTTCACAACCCATATTGCCTTCACCTATGACCGCAACATTCCCAGGAGTTAGATCAGGATTAACTGGTCTTTGAATCGTTGTTAACCTTTCCCCGATCACTTTATTCATGATTAAATTGAGCGAAGCGGATCCTTCATCTTGGGTAACTTTTGTTGTTGGGCAAATCACGCTGAATTCAGGGTTACAATCTGAAGATATTGTAAAATTCCCAGCTGAAATGGTAAAAAACTTAAAACAGTCGTAGTCCATACATTCAAGCATAATTCTGGCCTTTGTAGTACGTACAAAATTTGGTGGAATCTGATAAAAATATTCTCCTGATGTATATGAAATTTTTTCCGCGACGATAATGGGGAAAGTCAACCCTCCATCTATGGACATTTTTATTCTCACAAAGGAGCATAAATCGTTACTTTGATTGGTATTCCAAATTATTTTTTCTGTTTGTCCTGCTTTAAATACAGCCCCGGCATTAGGTATTTGAAGCAAAAAGGGGCCCGTATTTGACACTGAAATGTTAATATTATCTGTGGAGATAGCACCGCCTCCAGAATTATTATCCCTCACAGAAATGTTAAAATTTAATTCTCTGCCAACTTGCGGTAACACTTCAAACGGACTCGATCCAGCCCCAGTAAGTACTTCGAGAGAAGGAAAGTATCTTTCGGCATTTAAGGATGGTGGATAAGATCTGAAAAGTGGGGCTATTTTCGAATTAGCGGCCTCAGTACCAATAAAACCTTGAGTAGGCTTAATTCCAGCTCCATCTTCATCGACTTGTTCCCAACAATATGTATGAGTATCATTATCTGTAAAAGTCCCCTTTGCCATAAGATAAAAAGGAGTTCCTTTTGGCATTTTATACTTAGCATCGCATGGATTACCCGTTACTGCAGGTAGCTGATTATTGGATGTAAAAGGATTACCGCAAGTTCCTCCTTCACCATTATAAACATATTCAAACATCTCTTCGAGGCTTTTTGTATGAAAATAATTATCGGCTTCATTACTAGATGTAATATTCTGGTTAGAATCACAGATTCCATTATAAGACATTATCGTCGTTCCGCTGCCAATTTCAAAGGATGTATTTTGAGCAATAGCAGTGGTACAACTTGCTCCAATGCCATTAAAAGTGTGATTGGCGCCAAATTGGTGTCCAAATTCATGGGCAGCAAGATTTATCCATAAATTACCTTCATTGGCATAGGAACCACTCCAGGCACTTGCCTTAAAAAGCTGTCCTGATGGAAGGACAAAACCGTCACAAACAGATTCCAATGCTGCAACACCGCCACTGCTCCATCCATCACCATCTTCATGCTGATGAAATACATGACCTATATCATAAAGGGATGAATTAAAGTGCATAGGTAACACTTTACCGGCTTGAATAGTTCTCCCTTGTCCTCCCGTTTGATCTGGAATAAAAGGATCTGTAGCAGGGTCTGTATATCTAAATATTCTTGATCCAATAGATAATTTACAAGACATCTCTTTATTAAAAATGACACTCAAAGCATTGACAGTATTGACAATAACCATATTTACTTCAGTATCATTGTTACCATTCTTTTGATAAAATTCGCCTGTAACTACTATTGCAACTCTATAATTAAATCTTTTGGAACCTATGGTAAAACCTGCGCTGGATCCTCTTTCCTTTATCGAAAATTTGGCCCCACTTTTTCTTATTTGGTCGTGATCATGCCCGCACTCTTGTGATGGTTTAGGAAGATCTGGTTGTACACCATATTCCAGTACATACCAATCAGATTTTCCAAGACTTTCGGGATAAATACTTATCATTTTACCTTTGTCCAGTAATATAGCATATAGTCCTTCACGACTTAAAGTCAGTGCACCAAATATTGAACCCGCATTATCCAAAGATATCAAGTCAAAAGTACTAATCCCATTCAACTCATGCTGAGCTTCGACATCGACCACTTCGTTTCGGGTAGCCATAAATTCAATTTCATCCCCTCCTAAGGTGAAAGTAATATTGAATTGAGATCTGGGTCCACTATGCTCAATTAGATTAAAATATCTGATATGATCAATATGTATTCTTTCCCTTGTCCCTGGTGTAACCTTTGATGTTTGGGGGCTATCAACAACAACTTGAGATGATGCAATATAAAATGTAAACAAACAAATAATTAATAATGCAGACTTCCGCATGATGGGTCATTTTTTGTAATCAACAATGTAATTTAGAAGCTTAAAAGTAAGCGAAATATATAAATTTTCCTAATAATTTTTTAAAATTGCATATTTTAGTAACTTTATAATGTTCACCTGATTAATGTGATTTAAAAATTAACTGTCTGTCAGAAAATTCATAACTGACATTCCTTCCAGTTGACTTATTGAAATTAGCATGCGTTGCTTAGTACAACAAGAAACCATAAGCACTTATTAATCAATAAGTTGGTTTTTACAGTTAGAAACCATTTCTTCATTGCATTAAAAAATAAAACTTGATGGAAAAATTACAAGGAGTATTACAACATCTGAAATAAATTATATAATCTTTAACTATTTTAATGGAACCAGTTGAACCAAAAAACCGTTCATTTAAAAAATGTATATATAATATGAAGACGGTTTATTTAAGTTTACTATTAATTTTTGGAACTGCCATATCTAATGCTCAGATAAAGGATTTATTTAATAAGGCAAAAAACTCGGTATCATCCATTAATAAAAATGATGGAGATATAGGGGCTGGTTTAAAAGAAGCACTCAACAATGGCATAGAAACTGCAGTAAACCAATTGTCTGCTGAAAAAGGATATCTGGAAAGTCCATATAAAATTCTGATACCAGAAGATGCACAAAAAGTAATTGATAAAGTTAAAAAAGTCCCTGGTTTTCAGGATGTAGAAACAAAGCTTATACAGCAAATGAATAGTGCTGCAGAAATAGCTGCAAAAAAAGCAACGCCTATTTTTGTAAATGCCATCAAGCAAATGAGTTTTCAGGACGCAAAGGCCATACTTTCTGGTCAGGAAAATGCAGCCACAACTTATCTCGAAAGTACTTCCAGAATGCCTTTATATAAAGAATTTCTACCTGTAATCCAATCGAGTCTAGACGAGGTAAATGCCAGAACATACTGGAAGTCAGTGGTCAGTGCTTACAATTCAATTCCTTTTGTAAAAAAAATGAATCCGGAACTGGATGATCACGTAAACAATAAAGCACTTGATGGTCTTTTTTCTCTTATAGCGATCAAAGAAAAAGGAATCAGAACCGATGTGAGTCAAAGAACTTCCGATTTGCTGAAAAAAGTATTTGGCAGCTAATCAATAAATAATAGCGTTGGGTAATAAAAAAACCAATTGTCACCTAGATGGAAATACTTCTTTCTCAAAAATCCGTATATTTGTGACTTTATAACCTAAGAAACGATAAAAATTGAAACCAATTTTCGGTTTGATAACTGCTCTCATTACAGCTATTTTAATCATTATTATGGCCCAAATGATTAGGGAAGGTCTTTACCCTCAACCTGCTGAGCTTTATTATGGAGGCAATGATGCTTTAACCAATTGGATGAAAAGTCTTCCCGATAAGGCTTTTATAATAATTGGAATAAGCCACGGTTTGGCAGCTTTTGCAGCCGGTCTCATCAGCAGTTTGGTATCCGGTACAAGTCGGATGACCTTCGGAATGATAACATTAAGTATCATATTTATTTCGGTAATGATATACCTTTTTTCATATTACTTTCCTGCTTGGTTTGTAATTGCTGATACGGTAGTGACAGCTATACTTGGATTTTCTGGAGTCTTGATAGGAAGTGCAAGATACGTATCCTGAGCTTGCGCAAATATTTGAGAAAAATTGGCTGAGTATAATCAAAATCACTATTAACTACCGTGAGTTCGACGGTACATTTAAAAATATGAAGTTGCGAGTGGAAAGTATGATTCATCGAGTAGCCTTAGGCACCATGCTTATTAACGTCTGTACCTACAGAATTACAATGACACAAGAGCATATGCTTATTTGTTAGTTGTAAGGGGCATAAGTAGCATTAATTAGCCTTGAAACAGGCTGAACTTAGACAACTTTTGTATTGCCTTAATAGTGTTAATAGTTAAAATTTGAATTAATACAAATTGAAGACTTCCCTTTTACACCATTTGCAAAACTTCTCGTATATTTGGACTTCTAAATAAATAATATGAAAATCGTCGTAGTTATTTTTTTGTCTTTGGTTTTTACAAACGAAATATGGACACAGTCTACTATTTTGGGTGCTCTGGTTCATGATGGAAAAACCAGAAACTACCGTATACATCTGCCTCCAAACCACAACAAGGATGTAGCTTTACCGTTGGTTTTTAACTTTCATGGCTATACATCCAATGCATTTGAGCAGGAATTATATTCTGGCATGAATCAGGTGGCGGACACAGCGCGTTTTATTGTTTGCTACCCAGATGGGATCAACAACGCCTGGAATGTGGGTTGGGCTATTGGTAGTACCGCCGATGATGTCGGATTTACCGCAGCCATGATTGATGAATTTTACATCAAATACGGTATAGACAAAAGCAGAGTGTATTCCTGCGGCATGTCAAACGGAGGTTTTATGAGTTATACTCTCGCCTGCCGGTTGAATGATCGTATTGCAGCCATTGCTTCAGTGACAGGTAGTATGATTCCAAATGGTATGGCTACCTGTAAACCTGACAGATCTGTTCCTGTCATGGAGATACACGGTACTTCTGATGGTACTGTAAATTATAATGGAACACCACAGATTTCTGCACCCATACCCGATGTACTTAAATACTGGCAAGAAAACAATGGTTGTGATCAGTTACCAATCATAACACAAGTACCCAATATAAGTACTGCAGATAATACCACTTCAGAAAAATGGACTTATACCAACTGTAAAGATGGAAGCCAACTCATTCATTTCAAAGTAAATGGAGGCGGCCATACCTGGCCAGGAGCTTTTATAAATATAGGGATAACCAGCCAGGACTTTAATGCAAGTGCAGAGATATGGAAATTTTTCAAACAATTTAGTGTCAATATGCCATCTTCTTTACTTGATAATATTTCGCCAACCATTGCTAAAGTATTTCCATCTCCTTTTTCAGATGAATTGAATATATCTGTGAAGGAAGATACCTGGATATTGGTCAAAGATATTCAAGGAAGAACAGTATTCAGTCAATCTTTGCTAAACGGTAACCTTACATTACCATCCCATCACTGGAATGCCGGAATGTATTTTGTCACATCAAAGGCCGGGCAAAAAATAAATATACAAAAAGTCATTAAAATCTGATACTAATATGCAGGAATACGCTCAAATACTCAACTATGCCATACCATTTTTTCTGGTACTGATAGCCATCGAATACGGCGCAAGTTGTTACATGAATTTTCAAGTGAACAGAATCTTTGATACCATTTCCAGTCTTAGTTCCGGCATCAGTAATGTGGTCAAAGATGTATTGGGTCTAGCGATAGTTGTGATCAGCTATAAGTGGTTTTATAATCATCTGGCTGTCTTTCAGATCGAATCGACACTTTTGCTTTATGTGCTTGCTTTTATAGGTATCGACTTTGCGGGCTATTGGGTGCATAGATGGTGTCATGAGATTAATATATTCTGGAACCGCCATATCATCCACCATAGTAGTGAAGAGTACAATCTGGCTTGTGCACTCCGTCAATCTGTATCTGAAGTATTTGGTGTATTTACGTTCACTTATATTCCTATGGCTATTTTGGGGGTGCCGTCGCAGGTTATCTCTGTAGTTGCACCTATTCACTTGTTCGCACAGTTCTGGTACCACACTAGATTGATTCGCAAAATGGGTTTTTTGGAGTACATTATTGTCACACCTTCCCACCATCGTGTCCATCATGCGATCAATCCCAAATATATGGATAAAAACTATAGTCAGATTTTCATCATTTGGGATAAACTTTTTGGTACCTTTCAACCCGAACTTCCCGATGAAACACCTGTATATGGAGTAAGCCGGGCTGTAAAAACCTGGAATCCCTGGATCATCAATTTTCAGCATTTCTGGTTGCTGTTCAAAGATGCTTGGCAAACAAAATCCTGGTGGGATAAGCTGAGGATATGGTTTATGCCCACAGGATGGAGACCCAAAGATGTGGCAGAAAAATATCCTGTCCCTTATGCTAGTGATATTTACCATAGACCAAAATATGAAACTCAGGCTTCACTAGTTTTCAAAGTTTGGAGTGCTAAGCAATTGATCATTACATTGCTCCTGATGATGTATTTGTTTAATATCATTGGCGAAATTCCCTATACGTATATCATCATCTACGGTATCTTTCTTTTTGTGACCATTTTTGCATATACCAGTCTGATGGATGGTAGTATTTTGGGTATTCTGGGAGAAAGTATAAAATTGATTCTTGGCTTTTCTATGATTTATATGAATGGAAATTCGTGGTTCAATATTGAAAAAATGATTCCACAGGGAACTTTGCTGGTGGCTGGATATTTACTGGTTTCAGGATGTGTTTCTGTGTATTTTTATTTGGCGGACAGAGCGGTAGAAAGGGATACCATTGAGTTTAGTGAAGCGGAAGCAGCTTAAATATCTGATCTAAAAGCCAAGATGTTTTTTTACCATTTTGCCTATATCTTCGTTTCGCAGCGCTTTTATTTTTCCCACAGACCCATTGGGAATACAGACAATATAAGGCACGGTAATTATTTCTTTTCTTAGGCCTCCATGTCCTCCTTTGTAATTGCCTACAAATATTTCATAGTCATTTGCCAAGTCTACACCTTTTCTACTGGTCATGACGATGTCACCGATTCCCGGAGCATTCATCAGATTCCAGATTCTCGGCACAGCGTAAGGAAATGACGTTTCAGTAGTTTTAAACAGCCAATCTTCTTCAGAAAATGAAATCCCCATCAGTGAATCAGGATAAAACAATGGATTTCCATCCAATGGTTCATATGTAATACCATGTTCGGAATGCAAAAGTTTTGCACGCAGATCTCCATTTCTGATGACAATATTTTTTTGATCGTCTTTATAAATGATCAGTTCGAGATTTTCATTTTCCGAAAGTATTTTAGGGATATCTACAAATTTATCATTAGATGGATATCGGGTAAGCAAATGATAGGGTAGGTCATGGGTCCAATCTTTAGGAAAAGGTTGATCAGGATTTTTCATATACAGATAAGCGGTAAGATTGCCATTAATGACAAAATATCCATCTTTCATTTTAAGATCTTCTATGGGTTGGTCAAGTGATGAAGTAAGTACATGTACTGATTTGCCCCGTTCGAAAAGCAAACCGTAAGTATCTTTCATCCATCCGCAAAAATCAATGTTGGTATGTACATCAGAGATGCCATGATCTGATACTACTGCTATCATTCTGTGTTTATCCTGTCCAAGCCTTTTTACTTCAGAAATATACACACCAATCAGAGAATCAATATGATGAATCAGTTTCCGATAGGTGTTGTCTGTGCCGGAAACATGGTTATATGCATCGGGTGATGGGAAAGTGACCCAATGCATCTTGGGATTTTTTCTGAGCTGCCTGTTGGCCAGATGTAATGCTTCAGATTCATGTTCAAAATGATTTTTTGCCATTGATGGACCGATAAATGGAATCATTCTCAACCATTTAAATATACTTTTGCCTTCATATTTTGCCGTCGTGTGTGCCCATCCTGTTTTAATATTATGTTGAACGCCTTTATTCATATAAGTATTGATCGAAGCAGTGTAAAAGGGAGCGGACCACTCAAATACATTTTTAACACTATCCACCAGATCATTATTCATGTGAATATTGGTTTTACCTACATAATTGCGGAGATTACCTTCCTTTCTTTTTCGGTCAAACCATCTAAGACCTAGGATACCACTTTTGGTAGCATCTACACCTGTGATGAATGGATAAAACCCATATCCTGTCATGGTGGGAAAACTACTGATACCATTTTCTGTAAATATACCTTCATTGATCATTTTTTCCATTACCGGGAGCCGACCTGCCTGCAATTCTTCTTTAAAAATATCTGAAGACAGTCCATCTATTAAAAATATAGTGCTGGTGTTGCCTTCTGTCGGTGGGTAGGTCTTCGACCATTGATGATCAGGCCACCAAATATATAAACCCAAACCAAAAAAAAACAAAAGCAGGCTCAAGTATAGGACCCTTTTTTTCTTCCTTATCAAAATCATATTTTAATAAATCGTAAAGTATATAAGGCTCTACTCCTGAGTATTGTTATAAAATATATCCCTGATTTTAAATCAATCATCATACCTTGGTGTTGAAGCCATTGATTACCTTCTGATTTTTTTATTATTTTCCCATGTATATCTGTGATGGTAAGTATATCATCATGCTGAATCTCAGGAATATAAATCTGTTCGCTGACCGGATTGGGATGAATTGAAAAAAGTCCGGCGCTTTCATTTAAGGTAGACGATATTACATTGGACATGCCAGGAGTAGCTTTATCTAATGGAATCACAGGCCCTAACCCGTCAGGATATCTGCCATACGTTTTGTCTGTTACAGTAGCACCAAAGCTAAAAGTATCCATAGGAGCGTAGTTGTTTTCCTTACTGTCAAATATACCTATAAATTCACCTGATTTGCTTAGTTTAAAATTGGCATGATTATCTCCTTGTTCTTGGTCTTCATCTGCCCATATGAGTAAAAACTGGCCCGGTTCCAAGTCAATGAATGGAAGTGGCCACTTGTCAGGTTTTTCCGGCTTATCGGTAAGGAATTTATCCCCCAGGTATACTGGAGATGTGCCGGCATTGTATATTTCTATCCAATCTTCATATTCTCCGGCATCGTCCTTGATAGAGGTATTGTCTGCCATAAATTCATTAACGACCAGCATTGCTACATTTTCGTATCCCAGTTCAACGGTATGATATTCGCACACCGGCCATCGGGATTCTCTGCCGGAACCATCTTTCGCCGATATATATATTTCTGCTGTCGTTTTTCCTGTATATGAAAATTCATAAAAAAAAATGCTATCACCGGCTTTTTGGTCAGGATGTTGGCCATCGTCAAACAAAGTTTTACTGGTCCATATCCCATTTTTAAATCTGTGATAGGCGGTCACGACCGTCTGACTTAATGCTTGGATGGAACAACTTAATTTGCAGGATGTATTATTCCAAACGACATTTTGATATTCAATGATAGGAGAAATACCGGTATTTTGCACCTGAGTTTTTGCAGAAGTGGCCCGTTGGGATATATATTCCTTAAGACCGGTTTTTACATGTGCGCCTATAGCTGTATCATAAGATTGTAGGAAGTCATTGTAAGTATAGCCATAGTCCAATGGTGCATATAAATCATTTGCCCGATAACTACTGATTTTGTTTTTAATGAGGTCTATATATGGGTTAAGGAAGGTGGGATTAAAAAATTCATTTACAAACTTTTTTATATAATATCCAAATCTGATTTTATATTCCGGTACCTTCATTAAGTGGTTATAGATGGGTCTTGGTTCAGAAGTATTTGCCCAGGAATAAATATTGCGTTCAGCCCAGTTTACATTAAACCAGTCGATGCCAAAGGTGTTGTCGATGTCATAACTCAGCAGTTCATATTTGTCAGTAGCCGGATTATGATACAGATACGCGTTGTTTTTATTGTATATGGGATTGTCCCAATGTCCGAGTAGAATTTCTATGGCCATTCTTCTCAGATATTGATCCACATCAAATTTTTCTTCCAGGTGACAACGGAAGTCAGGATTCGAAATGTCATCCAGTGCCTTAGTAAATTCCATCAATGTATAATAGTCAGGAGTATCTTTGTTGTTTTGGGCTTCATAAATAGTCTGGCTGTAATTGTTGGAGTTATTGCCTCTGAATACAAAATCAGCCCCATAAAAACATTTAAAAAGCTGGCCATCAGGATCTTTACTACGGTCTTCGAGATAGTCATTGTCGATATGTTCGACATTGATATACAGCCCACGATATTCATTATTGATATACAGAGCGATATGATTTGATCTGGGAGATTCAATACCGGCCATTTTCATTATATCCCAACTAAGTTTGCTGCGGATGATGGATGGATCGTTGTGTTCTCCATTCAGATTCAGATCAGATAAACCATAAAATTTTTTTGAACCAAAGTGATTAAACTCGATTTTAAATGATTTTTTGGCAGAAGATCTGGATGTATTACCTCTAAGCCTGAATCCCGTGTTGAGTACAGTATCTTTGATGGTGCCATCATTCCAATAAAAATCGGCAGGATATTCATGATCTTCGCTTTTATTTTCCCATGCCAATAATTTTGTTAGTGAATCAGGATGAATTTTAATGTCTATCCTCGGTACAATTTTATCATTAAATACTACTCCGTCTTCGGGAAAAATAACTTGAGAAAAAGCATTGGGGAAAGTAATAAAAAGTACACCTATGATTATATGATATTTTGCCGGCATTATATTGCTTTATGTTCGGTAAAGGTATCATCAAAATTCGTTAATTTGTTTCAAAAGCTTAAAAATGTCGTCCAGTAATAAAAAGTTTAAAATATATCTTACTTTTGTCATCGAAAATTCGGGACGTAGCGCAGCCTGGTAGCGTACTAGCATGGGGTGCTAGGGGTCGCTGGTTCGAATCCAGTCGTCCCGACTTTTAATTTCCTTATTTATATACATTTCAGATCTACGCATTAATTTTATATATAATGTGTAATTACTTCATTTTTAGCATACTGTTTTCTAAGGGGATACACCCAAATTTTCATTTTTAAGCATAAATAACATACATTCAATTGTAAATACATGTACTTTTGTTTTAATATGTAATATCTTATTAATTTATTTAACAAAAGTCTCGAAAGAATGAAAACAAACATGTACACCCACATCAAGACATTTCTGATCTTGTTCGTCCTTGTGCTACAGTGGAATGAAGGAAAAAGTGTTTCACCTGAAGCAAGTATGTCTTTTAGTATTAACTGTCCACCCAATGCATATGTTAGTTGCAAGGATGAAATCTGGAATCTGTCTATGTATGGCAATGCCACTTATACCATTGGCTATCATACTTATTCTGCAGGTAGTCCCACGGTAAAATACTATCTGAATAGCTGTAACGCCGGATATATCACCCGCACATGGACGGTAGAAGATAACTACTGGCAATGGCAGTCCTGTACACAGACCATCTATGTTTCATCCGGTGGTCAGGGTGGTCCTGTCATTGACTGGCCCGAAGACATTGAATTATCTGGTTGCAACCCTGATACCAACCCATATAAATTGCCTGCGCCAAATAATTACCCGAGATGGAATGACAGTGAATGCAGTATGCTTGGAAAATCATATAGTGACATGTTATTTACCGTAAACAGTCAGTGTAAAAAGATCATGCGTACATGGAAGATTCTGGATTGGTGCAATTATAGTCCATCGGCAGGATATGGTATTTATACCAAGGTGCAATTTATTTATATCATTAATAGCACAATACCTGCCATCAATTGTCCTGCAGAGATCACAGTCAGTGGAACCAATTGTAAAAACGGACATTTGGTGACCTATCCACTGATCATTGATCCGAGTGTATGTGGAGGCGATTTTGTGATTACCAATAACTCGCCATATGCTACCGAGAAAGGAAATAATATCTCAGGTGTATATCCAATAGGTACCACAAAAGTGACCTACAGTGTGAAATACGGTTGCGGCAATTTCAAAACATGTACCACCAATGTGGTCGTAAAAAATGCCAGTAAACCTACGCCGTATTGTATCTGGCAGCTATCTACAGCGATGATGGGTGTAGATACCGACAACGATGGAAAAGTAGACGATGGAATGGTCGAAATTTGGGCAAAAGACTTGGATAAAGGAAGTTTTTCATCTTGTGGTTACGGCCCTTTAAAGTATTCGTTTAGCAAAGACGTGACTACCACGAGCAAAGTTTTCACTTGTGAAAATATAGGCAAAAATCTGGTAGAAATGTGGGTTACAGATACCAAAGGAGCTCAGAATTATTGTTTGGTGGAACTTTATATACAAAACAACGGAGCCAATATTCCGGATTGTAAACCAACACCTGTAACCCCGGTGGATCCCGTGTACAGTCAAAAAGGTAATGTGCTTACGCTTACGGATACCCCTGTGAAAGGTGCAGACATCACTTTGAAATATAAGGACCCGGTCATTACCTACAATATTACCTATGATACCACGGAAACTCTTCAGTTGGATTCATTTATCAATTTGTCCGGTTACAAACTCTACCGATATGTTTTAGTCAAAAAAATTACCGAACATAGAGATTCCACTTTGACTTTTATCACCCGCAAGGCAAAGACCGATGTAAATGGAAAATATCTTATTGATAGTATAGCGGTACACAACAAAGCAGTCATTATTTGTGCCACCTATACCGATGATGTACGCAAAAACATAGACAACAAAGATGTAGAATTGCTAACAAAATTTTTGCTCGGTGAAGTGACCTTCAGTAGTTATCATCAATATCTTGCTTCAGACATCAACGAAGATGGTAAAATTGACATAGAAGATCAGAATATCTTAATATCATTTGTCACAGGCCAAACTTCGACTTTGCCAGGAAGCCATCAGTGGTATTTACTGGATAAGAAAGCTACTTTTGCTAAACCTGAAGATGTATTGGCAGGGCCACTTCCATTTAATGTATATCTGGATTCTATAAAAGTGATCAACCCTGCGGTAGATTTTATAGCCATAAAAAAAGCAAATATATCTATTGATCCGAATTCTCTGCTGAATACGCATGTTGAAAGCAGAACGACAATTTTAAGTCAGGACATCGTGAAGGCTTACCCAAATCCGTTTATTGATCAGATCACTTTCATCCTTAACACTAGTCATGAAGGTCAGGCCAAGCTGCATTTATACAATAGCAATGGTCAGGAAATCAGAAATATGTCTTTTGCTGTTGCCAAAGGTGAAAATGAAATCAATGTGCGTCTGTCTGATGACCTATACGGCCTTGTGATGTATCGATGGAACATCGGAGATAAACAATATTCCGGTATACTATCGAAAATAAAATAGGATAAAAGAAAACATCATCTACAACATTAGTAACGATAATTCAATGGGGCACGCTTAAATGTCCATTTGGAAAAAGATTTAAAAATTCCCCTTGTAAGCCTCATAGCAACACGTTTTGCTGTGAGGCTTTTTTATTAAAATCTTATAAACCCAACAAAAACTGCATGGTATCTACTCCGTCTGCATAGGTGTCTATCGATGGACATTGAGCTTGCCCAAAAGCTACTGTATCCACATCGGGAATGTTCATAGACGTCACGATGCACTGTATTTCTGATGCATGTAGACAAAGCCACTCAGTAAGAGATTCCATGCTATGGTAATACTGATAATGTACACTTCCTATCCTCGAAATAATCTGTGCTGACTCTTTGAGTATCAGCATCTCGTTGTGCAAAAAGTTTTCTTTATTCAGCAAGAATAAAGCTAGATTATAATCGTAATTGTTTTTATACTTATGGTGATGAATAATGGCTTTAAATGCATCCAATATTTCAAAAAGTCTGCGTAAGTTATAACCATCAGGAACAAAAATTTTACTGACGTTTCTGCACCCTAGTCCAAAATAACTGAAGATATCCTGGCCCAGATCCAGCAATTGTTCATCCGTTTCATTTCCTGAGAGCACCGCTATGCTGTTTCTGTTTTGTCTGATGATGTGTGGAACATGACCAAAATAGTATCTGAAATGGGTAGCGGTATTATTGCTGCCTGTGGCAATAGCAGCATCATAAGCTGTTAGTTTTTCTGCGGTAACAAAATACGCTGCAGCGTTACCATCTATCTCAATGATTTTTTTGATCAGAAAAGGAATGAGTACTTTGTCTTTATCAGAATATTTTATGATACTCACATGCCCAATCAGAAAGCAGCACAAAATGTCATGAAAGCCAACAAGCGGAATGTTGCCGGCAAGGATAAGGCCCACTTTTTTTGAAACAATATTATCATCGGCTTTGTATCTGCGCACCAGATATTCCAAAGCCCCTTGAGTAAGGTATTGGTCTCTAATAGCGGCCAGAGATGTTTTAATATTATCCTTTGTAAACCATGGATTGTCAGAAGTTGCTTTTTCAAAAATGTATGAAAATTCTGCCGAAGTGAGGTCAGTGAGTTGTTTTCCCAATGAAATCAGGCTGTTTACCCTTTGTGAAATGGTCATAATAAATTAGTATTCCGGATGTCCTGCAAAGATAGCTGCTATTTTAATCATTTCGAAATTTCACTTTTCTAATCTAAGATATGTATAGCACTGATGACATTTTATATCTATTTGATATCAAAGATTTCACAAATAAATGTGTTGAAATGAACAAATTTCTAATGATGGTTTACTTTGATGATCTGAAGGTACTATTCAATTATCTGTGAAGACTTTTAAAATACCTTAGGGTTTCCCTAATAATACACGGTTTTATAAATTATAATGCTCTTTCTGCCATTGCTGTGAAAAGCTTTTATATAAAGGTACATAGGAGAAAAGTCCCAAACAATAGAACAATTCGTGTGCTTAATTGTCCAGATAAAATGAAAAACTTAAATACCATAGGTTTTGATGGTGTAAAGCAAAGAAACAGTAAAAAGCTGTATTTACTTTTGTCTCACGACTTTACTTTAGCGCTATTTTATTTTGAACTTCATTTAAATTTATGAAAATATATGGAACAAAAAGATGTTGACAGAATTATAGAAATGGCCTGGGAGGACCGTACTCCATTTGAGGCTATAAAATTTCAATTTGATGTTAGTGAAGCAGAGGTAGTCGGATTGATGCGAAGTATATTAAAGCGAAGCAGTTTTAATTTGTGGAGAAAAAGAGTACACAGTGGGGTAAGTCAAAAACATGCGCAAAAAAGAAATCCTGAAATATCTCGATTTAAATGCAGCCTCCAAAAAACGATTACTATGAATAAAATAAGTAAACGATGAAAATGGACATCCCAAAGGACAATGTAGGAGTACGAATTCATCCTGTTTCAATAGTAAAAGTAGTATTTTAGAAGAATGGAGTAGCTTATCTTTTCAATTTGTATTAAAAATTATCTGTTTGGCAGGGGTATATTTAAAAAAATAAAAACAAAATCAAAACAGAATACATTACTAAGTTGTTGGAGACAGGATCTTTCAACACAGCTAAATATCCAATATGTCTCACATTGTTACTATCACTTTTAGTCCATGTATTGATAAAAGTACATCTGTAGCTTCCATATCTCCAGATATAAAAATGAATTGTATGGCTCCTAAAGTAGAACCGGGTGGTGGTGGTATCAATGTGGCCCGAGCCATACAAAAACTTGGTGGAGCAGCAGTGGCTATGTATATTTCAGGTGGCTGCACGGGCAAAAAATTTGATCAATTGATGATAGATGAAAATATATCGGTTATGGTCATTCCAGGCTTGGAGGAAACCAGAGAGAACATGATCATTGTGGATGAATCCAATCATAAGCAGTACCGTTTCGGGATGCCTCAGACATCTTTGACCAGAGATGAATGGAGCCAGTTTTTGACCAAACTCAATGAAATATATGATCTGAAATATGTCATAGTAAGTGGTAGTCTACCTCCGGATATTCCATTGTCTATCTATGGAGAGATATCCGCTATATCTAATAAGAAAAAAGCCAAATTAATCGTAGATACCAAAGGTGATGCACTTAAACATGCAGTAGATTCAGGCGTATTTTTGATCAAACCCAATTTAGGTGAACTGAGTACTCTAGCAGGAAAAAGTGAGTTGCTTCCCTATGAAATAAAAGATGTAGCCAGATCATTCATAGCAAAGGGGAAATGTGAAGTAGTAGTAGTGTCTATGGGTGCTGAAGGAGCTATGCTGGTGACTTCGACTTTTGCAAAGCAGATCAAACCACCATTAGTAGAAAGAAAAAGCACTGTAGGTGCTGGAGATAGTATGGTAGCAGGCATCGTTTATTCACTTTACAATGAAAAAAGTCTCATAGATGCCATTCGATACGGAGTCGCTTGCGGTACAGCAGCCACGCTCAATCCTGGCACTGAGCTTTGTCGAAGAGAAGATGTTGAAAAAATAACACCAAATGTAGAAATAATTGATTTAGACTTATGAATGAAAAGTTGAATTTGCCTGTTTTCTAGATTAAAAAAAATAAAAACACATTAGTTTGTAAAATGACCACAGGAATTATTTTTCCGCATCAGTTGTTTGAGCAAAATAGTTTGATTACAACATGTGACACCATTTATCTGGTTGAAGAGTGGTTGTTTTTTAAACAGTACTATTTTCACAAACAAAAAATTTGTTTTCATAGGGCGAGCATGAAGTTTTATGAAAGCTATCTGCAATCAAAAAATATTCGAGTAGTATATATTGATGCATCTGATGATTTGGCAGATGTAAGAAAGCTGATTTTTCATATGAAGACACTTGGTATTGACTATTTTGAATATATGGATACGACGGATTGCTGGCTGGAACAAAGGATCAGCAAAGTCTGTAAAGAGCAAAATATCGAAGCCAATAAAAATAGCTCACACTTATTTCTAAACACTAAAGAAGACATTACAGCTTATTTTTCTGACAAGAAGCGGCTTTTTCAAACAGATTTTTATAAATACCAACGTCAAAAAAGGAATATTTTAATAGAAGATCACCAGAAACCCTTAGGTGGTAAATGGACTTACGATGACGAAAATAGATTAAAATATCCAAAAGGGGAAATACCACCCAAAGTTGATCATTTATTGCCCAACTCTTTTTATTCAGAAGCGCTCGTGTACACCCAGACATATTTTCACAATAATTATGGTATACTCAATACGGAATTCATTTATCCGACTACGTTTGATGAAAGTAAATGTTGGATGCAAGATTTTTTCAGGAATCGATTTTCTGCATTTGGTGCTTATGAAGATGCCATATTAGAGGATGAAAGTATTTTGAATCATAGTGTTTTGACGCCTATGCTGAATGTAGGCTTGATAACTCCCCAATTTATTATTGATGAGGCTTTGCTTTATGCAGGCAATCATAAAATTCCATTAAATTCATTGGAAGGATTCATACGTCAAATAATAGGCTGGAGAGAATTTATAAGAGCTGTGTATGAATTGAAAGGAAATGAAGCCAGGACTAAAAATTATTGGGGCTTTACCAAAAAAATTCCACCATCATTTTGGAATGGAACCACAGGAATTACACCAGTAGATACCACGATTAAAAAAGTTCTGGAGACAGGATATTGCCACCACATAGAGCGACTTATGGTGTTGGGAAACTTTATGTTGCTTTGCGAATTTGATCCCGATGAAGTGTATAGATGGTTTATGGAACTTTTTATCGATGCTTATGATTGGGTCATGGTGCCGAATGTTTACGGCATGAGCCAGTTTGCCGATGGAGGCCAGATGTCCACCAAACCATACATAAGTGGTAGTAATTATTTGATGAAAATGAGTGATTATAAAAAAGGAGAATGGCAAACCGTGTGGGATGGTTTATTTTGGAGATTCATGCATATTCACCGTGATTTTTTTATGCAAAATCCTAGGTTGGGAATGTTGGTTAATAGTTTTGATAAAATGTCTACAGAAAAACAACAATTGCACCTGAATAATGCATCACAATTTTTAGCATCTCTTGATCAGGATTGAAACATAACTAATTGAGGTCACCCTTTACTTTGAACTCAGACTAATTTTGGTTTGTTTAGCAAAAGGATAGGTATTCTTTTCAAATCTAACGGAGTCGGTATCATATCGATAATTTTTTCAAATAAGATGAAAATTATCCGAAGTCTTTTTAATATGCTAAATTCAATCATTTTCCAGTCATTTTACTGGAGAATGATACTGTTTTGATTTAACCATGTTGTTTGTAAATATTTAGGAAAGTTCTATAAACTCTATTTCTATTACAAAAAACTCCAAGAACCAATAACCGCGTTGAAAGTTAAAAAATGTCCTCGATGTAGCTTAGGCTAAACCTGCGGTACTTTTTAACTTTCGTCTTGTTCTTGACTTTTTCGTATTTTTTGACCACGAAAATGAGTATTTAGAACTTCCCTTTAGTAATTATTTAGTTTAATCGCTAGCCGTTGCTTTTTTGACACCATTTGATGCTGAAACTTCACACGTTTGCACCTTACATGCAAAATGATGCCTAAAACAACATTTTTTTGCTTTTGTACGACGGATTTACCCCGTGGGATATATGTCAAAAGGGGTGAACCGTCCTTCACAATATTTTACCTTACTGGGATATTGATTTAAATAATTTTATAATTTAATAACATAAGCCCCAGCCACTTTTTAAACTGAATGAATCCAATTAGTGGAAAAGAAATATTAACTACTTTTATCAATACTTCACTTCATTTGCATTTCAGCACGTAATTGTGGCATAAGTCTCACATTTTTACCATTGGCGTTTAGAATAAAAGTTAAACCGGGTGCCACTTTAAAAGTCTTATCTGAAGTAGATGCGGTTACTCGGAACTTCCCTTTGGGTAACGGGTTTTTAAAATTAATCAAGGTATTCTTTTCATCCATTACACTCTCTATCTTTAAAAAAATACCTGCGATGCCTTCTATTCCAATTTCAGGTTGCAATGTCAGTGATTTTTTAGTCTCTAAAGTAAATGAAAGCACCTTTTCAATTGGTAAATTTGGCTGACCTGGTTTCTTTACAAAAATAAACTGATCGTAATATTTGATATTTACACAACCTCCAAAAGATAATACACTGCAAATGCAAACAAAATGTAAAATAATTCTGGTAAAAGATGTCATTATTTAATGATTAATTTATTTGAAAACTGAATTCCTTTTGCTTCAAAAACGACCAGATAAACGCCGGGATGTATATTAGTCGTTTGGATATTTGCATTATAGCTATATATGCTACCTTGTTGAACTCTACCACCTACATAGTTATAAATACTATATTCAGCCTGAGCCATTCCTTCTGGAAATATCACGGTAATGTCTTCCCCTTTCTTTACAGGATTTGGATATATAGATATATCTTTCAAAGGATTTTTTACCAAATCCGTAGAAGAAATAAGAGAACTCAATTCTATTTCCCACAAACCTCTGCCAAATGTAGACGCATACAACTTGTCAGAAACATAATTTATATCTAAATCAGTCACCGTCACATAAGGTAAATTTTCCCCTAACTTAATCCATGATTCTGAATCAGATCCCAATTTGTAATATACACCAACATTGGTTGCTAAAAATAAAATTTCATCAAACTCTCCCAGATTGGTAGATTTACAAATCACTTTTTTTGCAATAACATTGGGCAGATCATGAGATATGTTTGACCATGTTTGACCCCTGTCATTAGATACAAATACCTTTACCCCATCTTCATATCCCTTTACAGTGCCATACAAAGTATTGACAGCGGAAGCGGAAATGGCTAGTGAATTAAAAGTAGCCTGTAAGCCTTCAGGTGCTTTAATGTCCGCAACATCAGAAAATATTCCATTTTCAAAAATGGCTATTCTTTGGCCATTAGCTCCCACTACAGCAACCTGATTGCCATACTGTTCGATTTCTTCAGTAGGTCCCACTTGCAGATCTTCAGGAACATCACTAAACGTGGCTCCTTCATCAACTGAAAATTTCATTTGTTCATGACCTGCAAATACATAGGTAGGATCTTCATTGTGTATGGTAACTTCACACACAAAAGGCGCATTTTCACCGGAGCCGACTACAGGGACAGCATCATCATGTCCTTTTTCAAATGCAGAAAGAGTTAAGCTTAGTTGCCCCATGGTGCCTCCTAAAAATCTTATTTTCGGATCATTTTGATTGATGCCGGCTGCTGTACCGTCACCAGCTTGAGCAGCTACCCAATTACCATCTTTCGTATTAGGAGATTTAGAAAATCCGTCATTATCCTGCAAGCCAAGTAAAAGATTTTGTCCATCATCATCACTTGGGTTCAATGCTGCATGATAGATCTGCCCTATGATCATATTACCAGTAATGTCCTGATGTCCAAAGGGCTCTTCAGCTGTATTGATCAAAGATACGCCTCCATCGTGTCCCTGAAGCACTATATCTTCGTCCAGAAATTGTGAAAAATGATGGTCAGGATGTACATATGTTTCACCGGAAGTATCAGATGTATAAGCATCCATTTTTTTAGTCCAAGTATCTCCTCCATCTATGGTATAATAACCATCTACGCCACAAACCAATATTTTATCAGCATTAAAGGGATTAACTGCAATGGTTACATTGTAGATTCCCTGAGGATTGTAATCATCTATCGGGTTGCCGACAAGCTCTATTTTCATCTGATCTCCAAAAGACGCGCTTAAAATAGCATCTGTTGTTGATTTAAATACTTGAGCACCGTTTTCTATGCCTGCCAGAAAATATACCTCATCATTGATCACTTCCTGATTAAAACGGGTGACAAATTGAGGCTGCCCTTCTTCACTTCCTACAAAAATCAAAACAAAACTTACCCCATCATCTGTACTTCTAACAATATTTCCAGCTATATCCGACATAAGAATAAAATCATCCGTATAAATCACGTCATTTAAACCGTTTGCTTCGATTTCCCATTTGTCAAATGAATTTCCGCCATCATGTGAATAATACACACTATTATTTACTATTGCCACAAGCTTGTCGGGATCATTTGGCTTCATTGCCAAGGCCGCAGAACTGTAAGCGCCTTCCTCCAATTCCGGACTAACTATTAGACCTGCTGTTGACCATGTTTCACCCTCATCAGTTGATTTTATGACTCCGATAGATGCGGAGTGATTACCATCTCTATCCCCTGTGACAGCATAAATAATGGATGAGTTAGTTGGATTCACATGAATATCTGTAATACCAATTCTTGCCAGCATGTCTGTTTTGGGTTCCCAATTTTGACCATTATCCATAGTCTTCCATATGCCACCATTCGGAGTACCAGCGATATATGAGTTTTCATCCAATCGTCTCACAACATTCACACGGCCCATACCAGGATATGCCACATAACCGTGTGGATCAACATTTACTGTCGGACCAACCTGATTCCACTCTAAACTGAAACGTGTTCCAGCTGATTTTGGAGTTGTAAGCAACATATTTTTTTGTAGGCTTAAAACCTGATTTTCAATATTCCGGTTGGGGAAAGTTCCATCTATATTTATTCTGTCTATCCAATGTTCCTGCCATCGTCCGAATTGTTTCAATGCTTTATGGGCTGCCTTTTTATCTGCTTCTGACAATGCATTCGTATAATTTCGCCACAATTTCGGCTTCACCTGTTTTACTATATCATTATAATTACTTGAGGGATGGCTACTAAGAAATTTATAATCCTTTTCAATTTGTGTAAATGCAAATACGGGGATTAAAAATGCAAAAAAAATAACTAATTGTTTCAGGCTTTTCATAAAAAATGAGTCTTGATTTTAGAATTTATTAAATAATGTAGAGATAAAATAATTGCTTAATTCGTTTAATTCAAAATTCAGATTTAATAAATCGTCATTAGTGAATATTTGGCATAAAAATAACACAAAAAAAATAATTACCAAACATCTAATAATTTATTTAGAGTATAATTTCAAAGATCTTATGATCATAATCATCGTTTAATAGTATAAGAATTAAATTTTTTACCATAGATTAGCCATATATTTGTTGATGTTGACCAGATATATCATATTCACTGAGATAAATTGACTTATTTTACATGACTTTAATTCATAAGTATGGAATATATAGATTATTATAAAGTTTTGGGAATAGCCAAATCAGCTGCTGAAAGCGAAATAAAATCTTCATATCGGAAGTTGGCACGGAAGTATCATCCTGACCTAAACCCCAACAATAAGGAAGCAGAAAAAAAATTTAAAGAAATCAACGAAGCCAACGAAGTTCTTAGTGATCCCGAGAAGAGAAAAAAGTATGATAAACATGGGAAGGACTGGCAACATGCTGATGAGATAGAAAAAATGCAACGAAATAGATCCCAATCCCAAAGAAGTTCCAGTCAACCATTTGGTTCTGGAAATTATTCAGGCGACCATTCAGATGATTTTTCAGAATTTTTTGGCTCTATGTTTGGTGGTGAAACCGGCAGCCGTAGTAAACAAAGTAAATTCAGAGGTCAGGATATTCAGGCTTCCTTACAAATGAAGATGACAGATGTGTATAAAACACAAAAACAAACCATCACCATTAATGGTAAAAATATCAGGCTGACCTTTCCAGCCGGTATCGAAGATGGTCAGGTGATAAAAATATCCGGTCATGGTGGTACTGGCGTCAATGGGGCCCCCAATGGTGATTTGTACATCACCTTCGCGATTGAAAATAACACGACTTTTAAAAGAGAAGGAAACAATTTATTCAAAACCATTGATCTCGATTTATATAGGGCAGTACTGGGCGGTGATATATTGGTTGATACGTTTGACGGGCAAGTAAAATTAAAAATAGCTGAAAGTACTCAATCTACTGCCAAAGTCAAATTGAAAGGTAAAGGTTTTCCTGTATACAAAAAAGAAAATGAGTATGGAGACTTATATATCACGTATCAAATTAAATTGCCTGCAAATCTGACGGCTAAAGAAAAGGAATTGTTTAGTGAACTTCAAAAATTAAGCACAGATGTCCATAAATAATCTAGTACCTGTAAACCATTTCTGTTTGTACCACCACGTAGATTTATCGTTTATAGATTCACTGCAGGAATACGGTTTGATAAAAATTATAGTCATTGAAGACAATAAATATCTATATAAGGAAGATCTGAAGGAAATTGAAAAGATGGTACAATTTTATTACGATTTGGGGATAAATCTGGAAGGAATTGATGTAATAACTAACCTTCTGATGCAGAATGCCGCATTGCGAAGAGAATTGGAATTCGTCCTTAAAAAGTTAAAACTATTTGAAGTTGATGCAGTTCAGGAATAGATTTTTAAATTATGGCCTTCATAATAAAAAAATTATCAATAAACCACAAGAAATAGACAATAACTAAATAAAATGTCTTTTCAAAAAGCTTTTGAATATCAGTGCAGTAATATTAAAAATTAATACAAATGCGTGTAAACCAAATCAAATTGTATAGAATATGCATAATTTATATTCCAATCAATTTCGATTTGTCCTAAAAAAAATAACTTTGTTGGTAGAATTTTGTTTAAATTTGTAACCAAATGCTTGTTTCTTGAAATTATACATTAAATATATGGTTTCCATTCGGTGCAAGATGGCAGTAAAATCAGCGCTTGAAAGCATGGGCATTAATTATAGGACTGTGGATTTGGGAGAAGCAGATATAAAAGAAGATCTGTCCCCACAAAAAATGATGGAACTTAGAGCGCGTTTGAAAGTTTTTTCCTTAGAATTGATTAATGATAAAAAAGCTATTCTTATTGAAAAAATAAAAAATATCATCGTAGAGATGATCCATTATGCAGATGATTTACCTTTGATTAATTTTTCAGAATATCTGAGCGAAAAACTTCATCACGATTACACACATATGGCGAGTTTGTTTTCAGAAGTCACTGGGACTACCATAGAGCACTTTATCATAGCCCACAAAATAGAAAAGGTTAAGGAGTTGTTGCTCTATGATGAAATGAATTTAACAGAGATTTCATATAAGCTAAACTATAGTAGCGTAGCTCATCTTTCCAACCAGTTTAAGAAGGTCACAGGACTGACCCCGACCTATTTCAGAAACCTTAAGGAGCACAAAAAAAGAATACAACTTGAAGATGTTGGTGGATATTAATTTGCTCTAAGTTAAAAAACTATTCTACGTCACTTTATATTAACTACTTTCCTTCCTTATAATGATATACCTGTTTTGCTATGTTCAATTTTATTGGGTGGATGCAAATTTTCTTTTGGATTTCTAGCTGTAGATAATCTACTTTGCAAATCATCTTCCTTTTTCTGGCTAAATCATGTAACTCATTCATATAATTGTGTAATACTTTAATTTATTATTAAACACATCTTTGCGATATAATTAAAATCTTTTTAGAAATTATAAGTGAAATAATTGGATGGTGAAATTGACATAAGGTGCAGTCGTGAAATATTTTAGACTCTTCCAACTGTTCAGTTTTTATTTCTCTTTGTCGCATATTCAAACAAACTTTCAAAATTTTAAATCAAATAAGATGAGCCCTAAAGATATCAAACTCAATTACTTTTTTAATGATCCAGCAGACAAAGAAAAAGAAGTGTCTGTATATTTACATTATTCCATAGAAGATGATATCTATACCGAAGGCGCAGAAGACAGTAATTTTATTTCCAATGATTTTGCCCAAAATAGTTCGTTTTATGAACCTAGTTTTGTCTTGAACGAAAATGGAATTGATGAAAATATTTTCAGTGATTTTCAAGATATTTCAAGCTTAGAATCGAACTATGAATTGGAAAAAGAAAGCAATAAAGATGATCAAATTTATTTTCATACTTTGGAAGGAAACAATTGCACGGATGAAGAATTTAATTTTGGAATTTAAGCCTTAAAAACAATAATCTTATGAATGTAGCCATTGAGATATCAGACACCACTCGATTGGACATATCCACTGAAATGTCAAAAATGCTGGCAGATGAAATCATACTCTATATCAAAACTAAAAATGCCCAATGGAATATAGATGGGGCTGATTTTTATGAAAAGCACAAATTTTTTGAGGCTCAGTTTGGACAACTGGATGGGATCTTTGACAGTGTTGCAGAACGTATTCGTACGATTGGACATTACGCACCTGGCACATTAAAAGCTTACTTGGGCATGATGCACATCAACGAGGCAACAAGAGCAGTAAATGAGAGCCAAGAACTTTTCAGAGAGCTTTTGAAGGATCACGAAAGTATCATCATGCACTTAAGAGAAACCATCAGAAGTTTTGGCACTGAACATCAATATCTTAGCGTCAACGATTTTATTGCAGGATTGGTAGAAACTCATGAAGAAATGTCTTGGTTTTTACGATCTCATGGAGTAATATAGTTTGTATTAGAGTAGAGAATATTGTAAAGAAAATAAGACGATAGCTTGTACTACTATAGCTTTTTTCTGTATTCAGTAATTTTTCACAGTTTTAAGAAACGAGAGAGTAAAATATTTTATTATATTTATAAGCAATCGGGTCAATCACTATCTTTTTTCAGGCTTCGTAATACTTTATTTTGATCTTAAATATACCTGACCTATGCATGTAAAATATCCTAATCCGAATCCCCATACTTTATCAGTTGATGAGGTTTTGACAGCTTTTGATGTGGATTTACATCAAGGGTTGACGACATCCAAGGTCAATCATCGCAATATGCAGTTTGGACTCAACAGTTTTGCGGTAAAGCCACCTAAAAGTTTTTGGTTGGTACTGTTGAAGCAATTCCAAAGCCCGATAGTGTATTTACTTGCATTTGCTGCTATTGTTTCTTTTTATTTTAATAGTTTTATTGAAGGTATTGCTATTGCTACAGTGCTATTAATCAATGCATTGATTGGTTTTTTCCTAGAAATGCAGGCTCGCATGTCCATGAATGCCTTGAAGAAAATGGATATAATTACTTGCAGGGTCATCAGAGATGGCAAACTTCATGAAATAGGTGCTGAAAAAATTACTCCAGGTGATTTAGTGGATTTAGAATCCGGCGATGTTATTCCTGCGGATGGTCGGATAGTAGTGTCTAATCTTTTACAATGTGATGAATCATCGTTGACGGGCGAATCCATACCCACCCTTAAAAATATAGAAAAACTGCCTGAAAAAACAGCATTGGGTGATCTGGTCAATATGGTATTTAAGGGTACTTCTGTGATGAATGGCCATGGCAGGGTGGTGATAACAGGAATCGGTAAAGACACTGAACTGGGTAAAATTACATCTTTGGCAGAGAGTGCCGTTTCTACTGAGACACCGTTGGACAAAAAACTAATGGCATTGAGTAAGAAGCTGATTTGGATAATGTTGTTCATGACCCTAATTTTTGCTGCGACAGGTTTCATACAAGGCAAACAGTGGTTGCTGATTCTGAAAACGTCTATTGCATTGGCAGTAGCTGCATTTCCGGAAGGATTACCCATTGTGGCTACGATCGCATTATCATATGGTATGCTGTTGATGGCCAAACGTGGTGCTATTGTAAAAAATCTGTCTGCTGTAGAGACTTTGGGCAGTACCAATGTGATTTTGACGGACAAAACAGGTACCCTGACTGAAAATGTGATCTATGTGAATACCTTTAGTTTTCCTGGTGAGACAATACAGGCGAGCATCGAAAACAAGGTTTTGAAATTTAAAGAAGGCGATATTATCCATAGTCAGCATAACTTTGATCTAATGAAAATCGTCGCCGCGTTATGCAATAATGGATCTATCACTCAAGGCAAAAAAAAAGAAAAGGCACTGGGTGACCCTGTGGAAATAGCACTGCTCCATTTGGCCAATACATCTGATCAAAGTTATCAAAAAGTTCAGCAAAAGTATGAAAGGGTAGGTGAGATACCTTTTGATGCAGACATGAAAATGATGGCAACTTTGCACAAAAGTGAAAAAGGAAGTTTTGTTGCTGTAAAAGGAGCTGCAGAACAATTGATGGAAAAATGTGCTCAGATACAAAACGGAGACAATCTTAAGAAATTGACTACAGCTGATAAAAAGAAAATACTGCAAGCGGCAGATGATATGTCGCAAAACGGACTTCGGGTACTTGCGTTTGCCTACAGAGAAGGAAATGACATTGATCATGAAGATTATCTGAATGACTTGGTATATATAGGTTTGATTGGATTTTTAGATCCGCCAAGATTGGACATTAAAAAAGCTATAATTGCCTGTCGAAATGCGGGTATCAAAGTGGTGATGATTACTGGGGATCATCCTAAAACAGCGTTAAATATTGCCCAAAAAGTAGGATTGGTGGATGATATGGATCAAGTTGTGATCAATGGGCTGGAGTTGCCGGATTCCCATGCTCTTACTAAAGAGTGGAAAAACAAAGTGCTATCTACTACCGTATTTGCCAGAACGACGCCCAAGCAGAAATTGGACATTGCCGAGATATTTCAGCATGCTGGCAATATTGTAGCTATGACTGGTGACGGTGTCAATGATGCTCCTGCACTTAAAAAGGCAGACGTAGGTATTGCTATGGGTTTGAGAGGCACACAAGTAGCTAAAGAATCTGCTAATATTGTACTGAAAAATGATTCATTTACTTCTATTGCCGAAGCTGTAGGTCACGGAAGGGAGATCTTTAACAATATTAAAAAATTTGTCATTTATTTAGTTTCGTGCAATTTAAGTGAAATTTTCATCATCACCACATTAGGTTTTTATGCTCCTGCTTCTACGGTATTGCCTATACAAATCCTGTTTTTAAATATTGTAACAGATGTATTTCCGGCCTTGGCATTAGGGCTTGGCAAAGGAGATAAAACAGTGATGAATAGGCCGCCACGAAGTCCTAAAGAAGACATTGTAACCCATCAGGATTGGATTAAAATAGCTTGGTATGCTTTCGTGATAATGTTATCTGTGATGTTGGCAGTCGTCTATTGCAAATTATTCATTACAACCGACCATCAAATATTAAACAATGTGGCCTTTGTGACCTTAGCGTTTGCTCAGCTCTTTCATGTATTTAATATGTCGTCACCCAAATCAAAATTGTTTGTCAACGAAGTCACCCGCAATCATTTTGTTTGGTATGCACTATTATTGTGTTCCGTATTGGTGGTTACGGTCTTTTTAGTGCCTTATTTGCGAATACCAATGGGTTTGGTTGTCTTGAATCTTGAAATTTGGAGCATAGTCATAATAGCGAGTTTGATACCTTTATTGGTCATCCAGTTGTTCAAGATCTATTCCTATTACCATGTCATATCAAAAAAATAATAATAGAATATCATGCTTAAAACCATTTTTTTTATCATCGTTATCCTACATGGTTTGATCCATTTTCTAGGATTTGTAAAAGCCTTTGACTATGCAGATATCTCAGCACTAACCAAGGAAATCTCTAAGCCCGTCGGAATTGTATGGCTGATGGCCGGACTATTGATGGTCATCTTTTCGTTATTATTTATTTTCAAAAAAGACATTTGGGTTTATTTTGCTATGGCGGCATTGGTGTTGTCTCAAGCATTAATTCTATTTCATTGGCAAGAAACAAAGTTCGGTAGTATAGCCAACATATTGATCCTATTGGTCTCCATCGTTGGTATGTTCCATTTGAGCTTTAAGAATACCTACAAAAAAGATGTGGAGACAGGTTTGGAACAAACTGTTGTTAAAGAAGAAGCGATGTTGACGAATGAAGACATCGCTAATTTGCCGGAACTGGTTCGTAAATACCTTCATTATACAGGAAGCATAGGGAAGCCAAAAGTATATAATTTTAAGATAGATTTTTCAGGCAAAATCAGAAGTTACGAGAAAAAGGAATGGATGCAACTCACCTCAGAACAATACAATTTTATACCATCACCAACCAGGTTATTTTTCCTAGATGCCACTAAAAATCAATTGCCAGTATCGGGCTACCATAGATTCAAAGATGGAAAAGCTTCAATGGATATTCGTCTTTTATCGATGTTCAAAGTTCAGTTTATGGAGGGCATAGAAATGAATGTTTCTGAGACGGTCACTTTCTTTAATGACATCTGCTGTATGGCTCCCGCTGCTTTGACTGACCACAGGATACAATGGCTGGAAACGGAGGGCAATAAGGTGAACGCATCTTTTACTAATGAAGGAATCAAAGTGTCTGCATGGCTTTACTTTAATGAAAAGGGTGAATTGGTCAATTTTGTCTCTGAAGACAGATATGCTGCAAGTGATGACGGGGCCAGCACCCAACTAAAATGGAGTACACCATTACGGGATTATAAAATGATCAATGGCTACAAATTGGCCAGTTACGCAGAAGCCATCTATACTTATCCTGACGGTGATTTCACATACGCTACATTTACAATAAAAAATATTGCAACAAATGTAGAGCGATAGAGATTCGTGTAAATGGAATTATAATGAAGAATAATATAAATCTTATTAAAAATTGTGTAAAGCTTACAGGAATATTACCACTTATCTTTGCCATTAGAAACACGACAGCAAATAGTCGGAAATTTTATTTAATCTTAAAAAATATTTATCATGGGAAATTTACTTTATATTATTGCCGTCATTTTAGTTATTGGCTGGCTGATAGGTTTTGTTGGTTATAATGCTGGGGGTATCATACATATCTTGCTCGTAATAGCTGTTGTAGTAGTTTTACTCAGAATCATTCAGGGTCGAAGAGTTTTGTAGCTATTATATAAATTTTACAACTCTACTCTCTGATTGATTAATAAATGATTTATCTATAAGAATCATTTTTGTTAGATGATTTTAGCAGCTTTTCTATGTAGGAAGGTTCTAAATAAATTAAAATATGGATGTTCAGGAAGTTGAAAAAGCAAAAGCATTTATTATGGTAGAAATCATTGAATATGTGCCAAATTCTGTAGTCATAAAAACCATTTTAAAAAAATCCACAGGGAACATATCGGTTATGTCTGTAGACAGTGGTGAAGGATTAACAGAAAAAACTTCACCTTTCGACACATTTGCACAGGTAATAGACGGTCAGGCAGAGTTGGTCATCAACGGTAAGTCTAATCTTTTGAAAACCGGACAATCGATTGTAATCCCTGCACATGCACCCAATCTTACAAAACCAAATGAACGTTTCAAGATGATATTGACCATCATCAAAAGCGGTTATGAATAATGTTGTAATCATGACTTAAGAAATAAAACGATTTATTGGTTGTAACTCTTGTAATATGTCAAATTATAAATAGTTACCATTGGTTTAGTCTAAACTTTCTTTTATATAGCACAAATCTCCTTCTTCCCGGTCGGGGATTTTGTGCATTTTATAGCTTTGAGTATTGAGGCCACTCTGAAAATTAATTTGATATTTAAATTGAGAAAACAAATATTTATACTAATTCCATAATCAACTGTTTCCTTGGAGGGTACACCCCTTTAGAGAGTCTTCCCTTTAGGTGTTCTCCCCTTCAGGGGCCGGGGGTTTGGCCAAGGGGGTTGCCGGTGGCAGGGTAAGAGGTAAAAACAGATGATTATCATAAAAGTAGCATTTTCGGAGTGGACTCATTATTTAAATACAAAAACTGTAGCAAATCATGTAATATTCAGATGTAATTATATAACGTTGGTAGTTAGAGATATACATACCTTTGTGTATAAAATATAAATATCATGACTGTATCAAACATTACTTATTGTATTAAGACCATTAAGTTTCCCCGAATTTTTTCTTTAGTTATTTTTGCGTTTCTGATCTCATCTTGTACACAAAAGATATCATTTTTGACTTCTTCTGTAGTGCCAGCGGCTAGAGGTACTGTAAAAGTAAAAGTGGATGATAATAAAAATCATACCATAGAAATTGCCTTAATAAACTTAGCCGAGCCGGAAAGATTGTCACCTGCTAAAGAAATGTACATGGTGTGGATGGAAACAGATCAAGGCCTGACTAAAAATATCGGCCAAATTATGACAGATAATGGTACCTTTTCAAAAACCCTGAAGGCAGATTTTAAGGCGGTAAGTAGTTATACACCGGTTAAAATTTTCATCACTGCGGAAAATGATGCCAATGCTCAGTCACCCGGATGGGAAGTTATCTTGACTACAGCCCGATTTTAGCCATTGACGGGGTCATTGTATTTAGCTTTTTTGTAAAGGGCAAGTAGCAGTTAAAAACGTAAATGTTATAATTATTATTAATTATTGTGTAAGTCAGTGATAAACACAAAATAGTATCTTTGTATAGTGAAAATTTATTCACAAATGTGCCGCCATTCGCGGAAAAAATTTATTCAAAATGAAATCATCAAAATTATTATTTCTTTTTCCAATGCTGGGCATTTTTTTAATGTTCACCAGTTGTGATAATGCTGCTCAGAAAGTAGTGAAAGCAGAAGAAAATGTTGTAGACGCTGAAAAAGATCTTCAGATGGCAGAAGAAGAGTATCTGGCTGATATCGAACAATACAGACTCCTTTCCGCAGAAAAAATAGCAGCCAATAACAGAAGTATTGCTGAGTTTAATGCTCGCATCGAGCAAGAAAAAAAGGAGGTTCGTGCTGATTACAGGTCAAAAATCAAAGAACTGGAGATTAAAAACAGTGATATGAAAAAGAAAATGGACGAATATCGTGTAGAAGGAAAGGACAAATGGGAAATCTTCAAAACCGAATTTGGAAAGGATATGGATGAACTGGGTGAGTCAATATCAAATTTTGGTAAAAAAGATCAATAATCTGCTTTCCTTATTTTAAGAAAAGCTTTATTGGATTGTTTTTTAAAAATTTAAAATATTAAAAATGAGACACTTATTAATTATATTATGTCTAGTTGGTTTTATGACTAACCTGATGGACGCACAAGATGATGAGCGAGGTGCATTTCAGATTGGAATCAAAGCTGGAGCAAACCTTGCCAATGTCTATGATGAACAGGGCGAAGACTTCAATGCCGATGCCAAGTTTGGTTTTGTTGCCGGCGCATTTATGACCATACCTTTGGGTACAACGTTTGGTATCCAACCGGAAGTGCTATTTTCTCAAAAAGGATTTAAAGCCAAAGGAAGTTTGTTGGGAAGCGCATACAGCCTTACCAGGACGACTAATTATATTGATGTACCGATTTATTTTACCATAAAACCATTAAATACATTGACACTTTTGGTCGGCCCGCAGTTTTCTTTTCTTACTAAACAAAAAGATGTTTTTGCAAATTCATCCACGAGCTTTGAGCAATCTGAAGAATTTAAAAACGAAAACCTAAGGAAAAATATTCTGGGTATCTCTTTAGGCATAAATTTGAATGTGAGCAAAGTTGTGTTAGGAGCAAGGGCCAATTGGGACCTTTATACCAATCATGGTGATGGTACATCGACTACACCTAGATACAAAAATGCCTGGGTCCAAGCTACTTTAGGATTTAGATTATTCTAATGTTTTATACAAGTTAAAAATTACTGCCAATATCTGTTTTTAGCATTAAAAAGTTCCTTTTCTATTAGAGAGGGGACTTTTTTCGTTTAGCTTATTCATGTATACCTACAACAATGGTATGTGAAGTAAAAATCTGTAATCAAACATAAAGACGATTCAATTCTTTATGTATAATTTTATTCCTTATTCAAAATCAAAACCTTGCTTTTTACTAATTTTTTCAAACCTTTCAATTACAGTATAACATGATATAAATATTACTACTGTCAACTTTGAATTTATCTTCCTTTTCTACAAATTATTTAAATTGTCTTTTGTGGCTGACGCCCACCTGATCATTAATCTTTATAGTAAACTGGCTAAAGCAAATTACAATTTATGAGAAACATGCACTTAAATATATTTCTGAATTTCCCTAGTTTTTGCCACATTTAATAGCATTCAGCATTATGTAAATGATAATAAAAAGTGAGATTATTGGCTATACCAAAAACACTAAAATGCTATTTTATGTATACGACTAATTGCAACGTGGAATGCTTTTTTATTTTTAGACAAATCTTGAAAAATAGTTTTAAGAATATGAAAGAGTTATTTTTTTTCAATATACAAATAATTTATAGTTTTCAATCATCAAAGTATGAACCTGCTCTATACTTTTGGCGGCCTATTTTCACTTTGTAGCAGGTAGTCTTGAACTTCACTCTAAAGAATTGCCCTGCTTCTGCCCTACAAGCATTTGTGAATTTTGTGTTAATGTCTGTCAGACATGGTGTGTACGAAAGGAAAATGGGTTCAACTAAAACACAAATATTTAACTTTCTAAAAGAAGATGAATTAGAACGCAAATTTGTAAAAAAAATATCATCAAATATTCACCAATTAATATAAAAAAAGCCATCTGAATTGGTATATTCAGATGGCAATAAAACAATTTTTAACAAAACGCTATTTATGAAATACTTTAGTGCGATAATTGCAATAGAAAAAAAATCGCTATTTACTGACTAATGGGAAAACTTACTCCTACAGTTATTTGAAATCCGGTATTTTTGTTTGAAGAGTTTGTTTGATCAACTACACTATTAAAACTGGTGTTATAGCTGGCATCTACATTCAACCAGGTACGACTAGCTAGAGAAAAATTTAATCCTGCCCCTAGTAAACCTCCAAAATCAGCGGAACTATATTCATCATTCCCGTTGGGTAAGACGATATCATTTCCATTTTTGTCTTTGGCATTCAATAGATATGCTGCATAAA
>Ga0105047_10000948_pt1 | contig 51055 bp, 46 predicted proteins | sample MAT04_FD_78384 | JGI IMG/M metagenome (GOLD analysis project Ga0105047, IMG submission 78384) | Freshwater microbial communities from Lake Fryxell liftoff mats and glacier meltwater in Antarctica - MAT-04 (megahit assembly) | ecosystem: Environmental > Aquatic > Freshwater > Ice > Liftoff...
CCGGATGACTATTTACGTCGGGTGGAAGAAGAACTGAAAAAGAGAAATTAGCAGGGGACCAGAGTCTGGAGACTTTGGTAGTATCCCTTTCAAGGAGAATGTTCATGTCAGAAACTAGCTCTGCACCACCTCCGGCGCCCCGGAGTGGTGTACCGGTTTGGGCGCAAATTATTATCTGGGGTGCGCTTTTAGCTTTGCTTACCCTGGTGGCTTTAGGCCTTCGCCGCACCCAGCAAAAGCCCATTCAGATCGGCGATTCTTTGCCGGAATTCCCCCTGGTTTTCTTTGAAGGTTATAAACTTCAAGATAAAACTGAAGCAAACCTCTCTTCACTAAAGGGCAAAGTTGTTGTGATCAACTTTTGGGCTTCGTGGTGCAAACCATGTGAGCAGGAAGCTGCTGAGCTGGAGGCTGCCTGGCGTTTCTACGAACCGGGCGGTCAGGTGGTTTTCATCGGTGTTGACTACGTCGATACTGAGCCAGAAGCTCGCGGTTACCTCAAAAAGTTCGAGATTACTTATCCGAATGGCCCCGATCTTGGTACTCGCATCTCACAAATGTTCCGTATCACAGGTGTTCCAGAAACATATTTCGTTGATAAAGATGGCAAATTGGCCTATGCTCAAATCGGCCCCTTTACAACTGAAGCTGAAATTCATGCCATCGTCGACCCTTTGATTAAGAAATAGAGAAACTATGGATATTGGTGCAATTTTTCTTTTGCTTTCTGTCTGTTTGTTAACCGGGCTATTTGTGGCCCGCCCTTTCTTGGAACGCCGTCGCATCTCGTCTATCTCTGCGGATGATCAGGAACTTTCCACTCTACTGGCAGAGCGAGACCGTTTGATCACGGCTTTGCAAGAATTGGATTTTGATCATACATTGAACAAGATCCCTGCTCAAGATTACCCCGTCATGCGTGCCAGCCTTATACAGCGCGCATCTGACGTGTTACGTAAGTTGGACGCCATGCAGCCTCAGAATGCCGGTGATACCGACGCTGAAACCCGTGTAGAGGCCGTTATTGCTTCCCGCAGAGCTGATGCTGCAATTGAAAAGATAGAAAAACAGGAAGTTTCTGATGACGACCTGGACGAGCTGGTTGCATCGCGTCGTGCCTTGCGCAAAGAAAAATCTGGCGGCTTTTGCCCCAAGTGTGGCAAATCTGTGCTTCGCTCCGATCGTTTTTGTCCCCACTGCGGCAAGCCGATCTAGTTCAGAATAAATAATAACGAAAAGGATTAATTCATGAAATCTCGTTTCATCATTTTGGCAGTGCTATTTTCTCTTTTGCTCAGTGCCTGTACGATTTCACTTGCTTCAGACATTACCCCACCGCCGAATTATCAATCGCCCACCCCTGGGCCAACCATGAGTCCGTTATTTCCTCAGAGCCCGCCCGATCTCGCTGCAGGCGCGGTGATTTTTGCTGAGAAATGTGCTCCGTGCCATGGTGATACTGGTCAGGGTGATGGGCCAATGGCTTCCAAATTGCAAAAGCCCCCGGCCGCAATCGGAAAACCTGAAATCGCTCGTGCGGCTGCCCCCGCCAATTGGTACACCATCGTTACCGAAGGCAATATCAATTCTTTCATGCCTCCCTTTAAGGACGGCCTGAGTGACCAACAGCGCTGGGATGTAGTAGCCTATTCCATATCCTTGGGCGGTAGCACGGCATTGGAAGCCCAAAAAGGGAAATCTGTTTACGAAGCCCAGTGCCTTCAATGTCATGGCCCATCCGGCAATGCCATCCCCAATGTCGATCTCTCCGACCAGGCATTGTTGGCGAAAATTAACCAGAACGATATCGCCAACTTTGTGAACAAGGGTGTCGGAACCATGCCTGGTTTTGGCGGTTTGATCCCCGATGCCGATGTTTATGCTGTAGCCGCCTATGTGCGCGGCTTTACCGTATCTGTCCCGCGGGCCGCTGCCGCTGCGACCGCCACACCTGTACCCGCCACTGCCGCCCTTGAGCCTTCAGCCACACCTCAAACCACCTCAGATGCAACTGCCGGCCCGACCGGCACGCCGGATGGCACACCGCTCGCTCAAGCTACCTCTGCGCCGGCTGCGACATCCACGCCTGCCATTACCAGCACGCCCACCCAGGCGGTTGGCACCATCACTGGCCAGGTAACCAATGGTTCTGGCGCAAGCTTACCCGATACACTCAAAGCTGTTCTACACATTTTTGAACACGATACCGCCACACAGAAATTTAGCGAAATTTCAACTCAGGAAGCTCCTCTTTCTCCGAAGGGCACCTATCAATTTGAAAATATTCCTTTGTTGAGCAACCGCGCCTTTTATGTTTCGGTGAATTACTCAAATACAAATTATGAATCTGACCCGGCTTTCCCCGAAGCAGGGAAAACCGCCTATGATCTGCCAGTAACCCTTTTTGATACGATTACCGATGCTTCGGGGCTGGTCGCTGACCAGGTGCACCTCATCCTGGATTACACCAAGGGCAACGTTGTTCAGATTGTTGAGTATTACATCATTACCAACCCTGGTAAGCAAACGATAGTGGCTACTGAAAAGGGCGGCCCGGTAGTTTCGGTAGCATTGCCCAAGGGCTACAGCAATCTGCAATTTGAGCAAGGTGGCATTGGCGACCGCTATATCACCACGGCAGATGGTTTTGCCGATACGACCTCCGTTACTCCGGGCATGAAGCAGTATCAGATTGTTTTCGCCTTTGAACTGCCCTTGCCCAAGCCGGGTTTGCTTGGCGGGCAAAAGCTCCAATTCTCCCATCCAATCCCGGTCAAGGCGAATTCGGTTTCTATACTCGTGCCCCAGGGCATCAAGGTCGAAGGCGCCAACATCACCGATGGTGGTCCCCAGGATATGGGCAATGGAACAAAATTCCAAATCTTCAACGCTGGTGCTTTCAAGCCCGGTCAAATTCTGGATGTCACCTCAACCGGTTCACCTTCCGGCACAGTAGCGCTCGCCCCCGGATCAAACACCACTCAGAATATCGTCATTGGCATTGGCGCCTTTGGTCTGGTGTTGATCATAGCGGGTGGCTGGCTGTTCTGGCGTGAACGGAAACGCGCGGGTGATGAAGATCTGGATGATGACGACGATGATGAAGACGGCGAAGATGGCGATGAAGCCTCCACCCAGGATGAGATCATGGATGCCATTCTGGCCCTGGATGATCAGTTCAAATCTGGCAACATCTCGGAACAGGCTTATAAAGAACGCCGCGCCGAGTTGAAAGCAAAACTTAAGAACCTGCTTTAATAGACTTACCGTGCCGCGGAGCAGGCAGCGCATTTCTTGCGCTGCCTGCTCCGCAAGCCCAAAGTGGAAGTTGAAATCGGAATGATTGAAGTCAAAAAACTTGTCAAGCGCTTTGGTCTAAAAACTGTCCTGCGCGGCGTGGATTTTCAGGTTGCGCCAGGCGAATTTGTGGTTTTACTTGGCCCCAACGGTGCCGGTAAAACCACGTTTTTACGTATCCTTGCCTCACTTTCGCGTCCCTCGCTGGGGCATGTATCAGTTGCAGGGTTTTCACTCCCAGCTCAGTCTGCATCCGTACGGCAGCGCCTCGGCGTGGTTTCTCACATGCCGCTTTTGTATGCCGATTTAACCGCGGAAGAAAATCTCCAATTCTATGGTCGGCTTTACAACATTTCTGCAATAAATGAACGAATTACTGCCGTCCTCGATTTGATCGGCCTCGCGCACCGCCGCCGCGACATGGTGCGGACTTTTTCACGCGGTATGCAGCAGCGCCTGGCGATAGGCCGGGCAGTTTTACACGATCCGGATGTAATGCTGTTTGACGAGCCTTACACTGGTCTCGACCAGGATGCCTCCGAAATGCTCGACGATGTGCTAAAGAATGTTGCCGCGGCAGGGCGCACAGTGGTCATGACCTCTCACGACCTTGCGCGTGCCGAAGAACTGGGTACACGTTTTGATATTCTCTCGCGCGGTGTCATCTCTGCATCTTCGACCCGCGCAGAATTGGGAAGCGGCAATTTGCTTACTTTCTACAAACAGGCACTGGCGGGTTGATATGAAAGAAATCGCTCAAACCACACGGCCTGCCGGCAATTATATGCGTGCTGTCATGGCAGTCACCTGGAAAGATCTGGCAGCTGAACTGCGTTCCCGCGAATTGCTTTCATCGATGCTGGTTTTTTCCCTGCTTGTTATTCTTATTTTTTACTTCACGCTCGAGCTTGATGTAAAGGCTCGCAATGGCATCACCGCAGGTGCGCTCTGGGTTACATTTTCTTTTGCCGGAACGCTAGGCCTGAACCGCTCGATGGCGGTGGAAAAAGATCGCGGCTGTCTCGATGGCCTTTTGCTGGCTCCGGTGGATCGCTCTGCAATATATTTTGGCAAAGCCATCAGCAACCTGGCCTTTATGCTTATTGTCGAAGCGATTGTTCTCCCGGTTTACAGCATCATGTACAATGTCAACCTGCTGAACTTGGGCCTGATCATGGTTACCCTGCTTGGTTCGATTGGCTACAGTGCAGTTGGTACTTTGCTGGCGGCCATGTCAGTCCAAACACGCACCAGGGATGTGCTGCTGCCCATTTTGCTCTTTCCACTGGTGATCCCGGTGCTTGTCGCGGCAGTCAAAGCCAGCAGTGGGTTTTTGCTCGCTTTGGATATTAGTGAGATCATTCCCTGGTTGAATATCCTGATTGTTTATGATTTGATTTTTATTGCAGTGTCCTTTATGGTCTTCGATTTTGTAGTCGAAGAATAAGCACAACATTTTAGGTTTCAAAAATAGGAGTTTCCATGTCCCCCCAACCCCGCGCTTTAAAAGTGATGAATGTTCTTTCTGTCTTGCTGGTGCTGGTGGCCTTTCTTCTGGCAATGTTTTACGCCCCCCTCGAAAAAGTAATGGGCGAGGTACAGCGTGTGTTCTATTTCCACGTTGCCACTGCCTGGGTGGGTATGCTCGGCTTTATTGTTGCCGCTGTGGTGGCAGTCATCTACCTGCGCACCCAAAATCTTAAATGGGATGTGATTGGACTGGCTTCCGTAGAAATTAGCCTGGTATTTTTCCTCATTGCGATCGTGCTTGGTTCCATCTGGGCGCGCCCGGCATGGGGAACCTGGTGGACTTGGGAACCTCGCCTCACCACAGCTGCCATTCTTGAGATGGTTTATCTTGCTTACCTGCTTTTACGCCAGGGTATCGAAGACCCCGATCGCCGAGCTCGCTTTGGGGCCGTATACACGTTGCTTGGAGGCCTGAGCGTGCCTCTTACCTTTGTTTCCATTCGAATTTTCCGCACCATTCATCCGGTAGTCATCGGCGGAGGGGGCAGTGAAAAAATGAGCATGACCGGTTCCATGGTCGGCACGATGTTGTTCAGCATTGCTGTTTTTTCTCTGGTTTTTATTACGCTTTTCTGGCACCGTGTCCGTCTTGGGCAATTTTCTGATTATGTAGAACAGCTCAAGATGAAAGTAACTCAATAAGGAACAATCGAATGAATCCCACTCCAGATACATTAAATTATATGGTTGGCGGTTATGTCGTTTTTGCCGTAGTCATGGTTGTCTATATTGTCAGCCTGTTTTCCCGCTGGAAAAATCTTAAAAGTGAAGAGCAAATGCTGGGAGAAATCGAAACAAAATCATAGTGGCATTTGAGCGAGTAATCCGCTATACTGGTACATTGGACGATCGTTCATAAGGAAACTCAAGTGCGCTCAGCAGCTCGGCCCGTTTTCCGTTGGCTTTTATTGTTCGCGTCCGTTTTGGGTCTTGTCATCTGCGGTATTTTGGTGAAAAGCCCAGAATTGGTGCATGCTTCTGCGCCTACACCCCTCCCGCTTCCATCTGGTCCAGATCGCTACACCACCATGCAGGTGGATATTTCCATTTATGAGTGGTGGATGGCTGCCTGGCAGGATAACGACGTGCGTTGTTCCTTTTTCGCAGACCATGAAGGCCTGCCTAATGAGACCGATATTGTTTCAGCCTGCGGGCAGCCTTTATATGATGATTGGAAGGCTTATTCTACTCCCTGCGAGGAAAGTGATATCAATGCCTGTCCGGGTTATTATTTTATCCAGGTATCCAGCAAACCTGCCAAACGCGAAGTAACCGTCAAGCTTCCTCCGCCCAATGTTTCGATATCTCTTACAGATTGCAACCCCGACAAAACCGGCTGGTGTACTCAACAACCAAATCTGGTTTTAACTGCCGAAGAACCTTTGCCCAATGAATCGATCACAGCCATCAACGGCTACATCGGTACTGATCCGTTTACCTGTGCGGGTAGTCGCTGTGTCTTTCGGCTGGCTGATACCAATTCAAAGGGCATCCGGCTCAGCTTTTGGGCAACATCCACCCATGGCGACAGCAGCAAGGTTTTTGATGCACTTTTGCGCGTGGTCGATGATGGTAAAAAAGCTGAACGCCTCACCTCTCGCTGGTATGTGAATGTCCTTTCCACCCAATGGACCGGTGCTCCAATTGCATCTTGTTCTGCGGTTTGGGAATCCTTCCCCCCCACTGATGGACTGCCTGAATGGTTGAACACTCCTGAAAAGGCAGAGAGTCTGAAAACAAAAATCCCCTACGCTTACCTCGCTGCCAACTTGATCTCACAAGGGGTGGCGGATGCGTCGGATTGTCCGAATGCGGGCCTGTTGTCAGATGGTTCCGCCAGCGCTTGTGGCCTCAAGGCTGCCTCGCCGGAAGTGCAAGAGTGGCAAAACCGCTTTGACAAATTGATAATTTCGGTTGCCAACGAGGATAACGTGCCCGCGCAATTGCTCAAAAACCTTTTCAGTCGTGAGAGCCAGTTTTGGCCCGGTGTGTTTCGTAATGGAAAAGATGTCGGCCTGGGTCAATTGACCGAAGGCGGTGCTGACACAGCCTTGTTATGGAATCCATCCTTCTACAATCAGTTTTGTCCGCTGGTGCTCGACAAATCTTTGTGTGAATCCACTGGCTTTTCAAACTTATCCGCTGCGCACAAATCCCTTTTACGTGGGGCGCTTGTACGTAGCGTGGACGCACGATGCTCCGATTGCCCCTTAGGATTGGATCTTTCTCGGGCTGATTTCAGCGTTGGCATTTTTGCTCATACATTGCTCGCCAATTGTGAGCAGGCCGGAAAGATTGTCCAGGATGTGACTGGTGAGATGCCCGGTGCGGTGCTTGATTACGAAACGCTCTGGCGTTTTACGCTTGTGAATTACAATGCAGGTTCAGGCTGCCTGGCAATTGCTGTTAACCAGGCCTATACGCCCGGCGCTGAAGTAAAGCTCAGTTGGGATGGAGTTGCATCTGCCCTCAACGGTTCGTGCCCTGGCGCGGTTGGTTATGTGGAAGATGTCAGCCGCCTGTCTGGTTCTGCCACGCCATCAGATAGTCCATCGCCATAACACTGATACACCCCTTTGAAGTTCTACAAATCAGATGTTTCTTGTATTGTCATAAAATTATTCAAAATCGGGATTGGAGCATCCTCCAATCCCGATTTTTAAGTAAATGGTCACCTATGTTGGTGATTAACGTAACTTATAAGATTGTTCAGAATCGCTTATGCTATTTATTGGTGTAATTGCTTTTTCTGATATTAAAAGTCAAACTCCCTTTTTGCACCAGACTATCTGGCGGGGGCGGCTGTTTGTAAGTGAATCTCAATCCTGTGGGATGGCTCGATTGGGTTTAGGAGATGAAATATGATCAATGTTCCAGAATTAAAAGTCTTTGTCACAGCGGCAGAAGAGTTAAATTTTAGCCGCGCGGCGCAGCGTTTACATTTATCGCAGTCAGCCGTCAGCCAGAATATTCAATCCATTGAGCGAACATACGGTGTTGAATTGTTTGTGCGCCATGGCAGGTCAGTTCAGCTCAGCGAAGCCGGAGTGGTAATCTTGCCGATGGCGCGCGATGTGTTGAATTCGGCTCGATTGTTGGAAGACGCGCTGGTCAATGTCAATGGAGATGTAGCCGGGGAGTTGGCGATTGGCTGCGCAACGACCTCGGGTAGGTATTTTATTCCGAACTTGCTAGCTTCATTCCAGCATGATTATCCTCATGTGCGTACACGTGTGAGTTTGATGCGCCGTCAGGATGTGTTGGATGGCTTGTTTGCCCAGCTCTTGAATCTCGGGATTGTTGGACGTCATATTGAGCATCGTGAGCTCGAATGCCAACCGCTGCTCGACGATCGCGTCATCTTGATCGTGCCCGCTCATCATCCCTGGGCCAGTCTGGAGATGGTAAAACCGGCGGATGTGCTGGAACAGCCTTTTATTAGCCGGGAAACCAATTCTGGAACGTTTGAAGTTTTATTCGATAATATGCGCAAGCATGGTATAGACCCTGATAACTTAAATGTTGTCATGCAGTTAGGAGATGCTGAGGCGGTGCAAATGGCAGTTGAAAAAGGCATTGGCATTACCTTTATTTCTGAGATGATGGCCTCGCGCAGCCTGGCGCTGGGCAGGGTGAAACAGGTTAAAGTCGAAGGGTTTAATATCTCGCAGTCGGTGTATCTGGTGCGGCATGTGGCGCGCGTCTTTACACATGCCGAAACAAACCTATGGGAATACGTTCATAAGCACCGGGTTGAATTGATGGCAGATTTGCTCACCAACCTGGCAGATGTAAGCTTGGCCTGATAGTTATGCATACTTAAGCGGATTTTTAATGGCATGCTGGCACAACTATCCTGCTGGAATACATGCTGCTTTGCCATTTGTACGGTAACAAATCCCATAAGGAGGAAACATGCTGACACCTATTGAGAAAATCCTTTTTGCCGTCGCGGTGGTCATTTCGCTATATTTCACTTGGAAAGGCGCGCAGCGCATTATCCAGACCATCTCCAGCGGCAAGGGTAAACCAGACTGGAAAACAGTTTCAGGTAAAGCAGGTTCAGCGCTCTTTAAGTTCTTTACGTTTCAGCCGGTCTTTCGCTTTCGGCTAATCCCCAGCATTTTACACGGCCTGATTGGTTGGGGCTTTATCGCCTTCTTATTGATCAATCTTGGCGATCTGATTTACGCCTACACAAACTGGCGTTTGCTAAACCATACTGGCATATTTGGCGACCTGTATCGCCTGCTGGCGGATGTGGTTAATGTCGCCATTCTAGTGGGTATTGTGGCAATGGCTTTGCGCCGCTTTGTTTTTCGGCCAGCCGCCCTTACCACACGTGCCACAACATTGCTCGACCCGCATGCTCGCGTGGGTATTGATCGAGACTCAGCCATTGTAGCGGGCTTTATTTTCATTCATAACAGCAGCCGGTTGCTGGGCGAGTCTTTCAATATCGCCCTCGGAGGAGGTTCTGACCCCTGGCAGCCGATCATTTCAACGGTGGCAAAATTATGGGTTGGAGTTGATCCGAACACGCTGATCATCGGCGAGCACCTTATGTTCTGGCTATCGATTGGTGCAGTGGTGGCTTTCCTGCCGTATTTCCCATATTCCAAGCATATCCATCTCTTTTTTGCGCCTATTAATTTTGCCCTCAAGCCTGTGCGTAAATCGATTGGTGAATTGGCCTATATCAACCTGGATGATCAATCTATTGAGCAGTTTGGCGCGGCAAAAGTCAGTGATCTCGGTTACGAGCAGATCATGGATTCGTACGCATGTATCATGTGTTTTCGCTGTCAGGAAGTCTGTCCCGCCTACAATACCGGTAAAGTTCTTTCCCCAGCGGCTCTGGAAATCAACAAGCGTTACAACTTCAACTATGGGGGCGGTACAGAAAAACCCATGCTTGAGTTGATCAGCGCAGAGGCTGTCTGGGCCTGCACATCCTGTGGCGCATGTGTTGATATTTGTCCGGTGGGCAACGAACCCATGCGCGATATTCTCGAAATCCGTCGCAATCTCTCTATGATGGATAGTGCCTTCCCCAAGCAGTTGGAAACAGCTTTCAGGGGCATGGAGCGCAACATGAACCCCTGGAATGTCCCCCAGGCCGACCGCATGAAGTGGGCCCAGGGGCTAAAAGTGCCCACCATCGAGCAGAATCCCGAACCGGATATTTTATGGTGGGTGGGCTGCGCCCCGGCAACCGATGCCCGCGCTCAAAAGACGGCCCAGGCTTTTACGAAAATACTGAACGCGGCGGGTGTCAATTTTGCTGTGCTCGGCAAAAACGAATCCTGCACAGGTGATTCTGCGCGGCGCGCAGGGCGCGAAGATATTTTCTTCGGATTGGCGATGGGCAATGTCGAATTGCTCAACGAAGTCAAACCAAAACGCATCGTTACCACCTGCCCGCACTGTCTCCACACTCTCAAAAATGAATATCCGGCTTTTGGTGGGAACTATCAGGTCATCCACCATACACAGTTGATCAACGAATTGGTAGGGGCAGGTAAGCTAAAGCTATCTGCCAGCGCAGACACGCTCTCAGTCACCTTCCATGACCCCTGTTACCTGGGACGCCACAATGGCGAGTTTGATGCTCCGCGCCAGGCCCTTGCCGTTGCCGGGCTTCAGATCGTGGAAATGCCGCGCAACTCCTCAAAGTCGTTCTGCTGTGGGGCGGGCGGCGCTCAGATGTGGAAAGAAGAAGAGGCCGGTACCGCTAAAATAAATATCACACGCTATGCCGAGGCCCGTCAGACCGGCGCAAAAACTGTGGCTGTTGGCTGTCCGTTCTGCCTGACCATGATGTCGGACGCTGCCGGCGCTGACAACGGCTCCCTGCAGGTGCAGGATGTCGCCGAATTGGTAGCTGCCAAACTACAATCCTGAGTAGGTTCCAGGGGCTCTTGGAATTGCAAAGTACCATCAAGCCGCGAGAAATTCACACCTCTCGCGGCTTTTTAAATTAAGGTTAAAAATAGTAACAAACCGTTCTTCAATAGTGTAAAATTGATTTAAAAAACTTCGTCACCGTCGCAATGCGGCGGTTCCTAAACCCGTAGGAGGATAATTATGTACCAATCTTTGACCATTGTAGGAAATGTAGGCCGCGATCCCGAAATGCGCTATACGCCCAGTGGCGCAGCCGTGACATCTTTCAATGTTGCCACAAATCGCCAGTACAGCAACAATGCTGGTGAAACCATCAAAGAGACCATCTGGTTTCGCGTTACCACCTGGGGCAAACAGGCCGAGATCTGTAATCAGTATGTCAAGAAGGGCTCAAAGGTCCTTGTGGAAGGCCGCCTGACTGCCGATGCTTCGACTGGCGGGCCGCGTGTGTGGAATGCTCAGGATGGCACTCCGCGCGCTTCCTTTGAAGTGACAGCCAACACAGTGCGCTTCCTATCCTCGCGCGGCGAAGGCGATGGCTCTGGTGGCGGCGGTGGTAGTGGCGATATCGGCGGCGGGTCCTTCACCGGCGCGCCTGAAGACGATATTCCCTTCTAAACCAAAAAATCGCTGAGGGGTTTCGACCCCTCAGCGATTTTACAAAAAAGGATTTTCCAGATGGCTGTTCCTCAAGCACGACCGCAAACAACACTCGAAGTTCCGGCAGATATTAAGCCGGTGTATGCCAACCTGGTTCGTATTGCTCATTCCCCTGCCGATTTTGTATTGGATTTCGCGCACTTGCTGCCTGCTGAAAACATAGCAAAGGTTGGCGCGCGCATTCTTATGTCGCCTTTGAGCGCCAAGCTGCTTTACCGTGCCATCAGTGAAAACCTGGCGCGTTACGAAGCCGCTTTTGGCGAAATCTCCACACCCGCCACGCTGGCCGACCATTTGTTTAAGCCATTTCAACAACCCCCGGATGCACCCCACTCCCCCGAAGAAGGTAAGTTTTAAATGGATTATCTCGATTCAATTTCCGAACTCATTCGTACCCAGTTTGACGCCCGCACCGCAGCTCGCGACCAGGCCTTGGCGCAGGCTCGTGCACTCACCCGCTTCTGTTCACAGGCCATTCGCGCGGTGCATCGCGATGAAGATGATACGATGAATGAGCAGCTCAACGAAGCGCGCAAATTGGCCGATTCTTTACGCGCCGCAGTCAAGGACTTCCCCGACTTGTACTATGCCGGTTACACACAGGATGCGCTCAAAGAATTCGTGGAAGCCAACATCACTTGCGCGCTGATCAAGAACCAGCCCCTGATCGGCCCCAGAGAACTTGGCGTTGAATACAACACCTATCTGAATGGTCTGTCTGAAGTGGTGGGTGAACTGCGCCGCCGCTGCCTCGATATTTTGCGTCACGGCTATTCGGCAGAAGCAGAGCGTTTGCTGACCCAGATGGATGATATTTATGCAGTGCTGGTAACGATGGATTACCCGGATGCCATCACCAATGGTTTGCGCCGTCAGACTGATATTGCCCGCAATATTATCGAGAAGACCCGCGGCGATATCACCTTCAGCTTGCGTGGGGAACATCTTGAACATGCCATTGCCCGCTTAAGCCAGCAAATGACCGGCGAATCTGGGCCCAGCGGGCCTACCTTAAGCCGGGCAGGGGTGGAAGAGGCTTAACACATGGCCAGAGGCGGAAGAAAATATCGCCTGGTTATTTATAAGTATATGCTCAACCGCTGGTGGCCGGTTACCTTGCTAATGGCGCTGTTTATATTTCTTAATATAGGCGTCTTATGGGGTACGGAATGGTACTTTACCGACCCGGCGCAAAACCCACTTCCAACCATTTCATCTGAAAATGGAACAGTCATGCTGGCAATTGGCGGGATCTGTTTGCTCTTCTCGCTCTTTCTGCTCTTTACGCGCAATGGAGCTTACATTCAGCTTTTTGATGATCATCTGTGCCTGGCAACACCCTTCCTGCGCCTGAATGTCTCTTATAAACGTATTCAGAAATCCACCACTGCACAGTTATTCAGCCTTTTCCCGCCCAACAGTCTTTCTAGCTGGAAGCGTGATCTGATTGCACCAATTTCGAGCAGTACGGTCGTTGTCATATACCTCACTTCCTATCCCCTGCCTCGCTTTATTCTGCGCATGTTTTTCTCCCCGTTTTTCTTTTTCGACAAAACCAGCCACTTTGTCTTGATTTTGGATGATTGGATGGCATTCAATACCGATCTGGACAGCCGGCGCGTGAGTGGAAAATCTCCGCGCAAACCAACCGTATCCGCCTCGCCTAAAGCGCGCAGCACATCTGAATTGCTCGATGATTTAAAGCGCAAGTGATTTCATGGGTGACCAAACCGGTCACCCTTTATTATTTTGGAGACGCAATGAATATTTATTTTGCCTGTTCCATTACAGGTGGCCGTGAGTTTGAACCGGTTTTTCAGGCCGTGGTAGCTGCCATGTTGGCCGCTGGGCATGAAGTTCCAACGGCTCACCTGGCCACGCCCGAAGTTCGGGAGATGGAAATCATCGTGGCTGCTGCGGAAGTTTATGAGCGTGATGTGGCCTGGATTCGGGCAGCCGATGTGCTGGTCGCCGAGGTGAGCACTCCTTCGCACGGCGTGGGCTACGAAATTGGTTTTGCGCTTGGTCTGGGCAAACCTGTACTGGCATGTCATCGGCGCGACCGTGGAATTTCCAAGATGATTTCAGGGAACCCAGACACCAATCTGACCCTCCGGCAATACGATACGCACGAACAGGCGGTGGAAATTGTGCGATCTTACCTGGCGCAGCAGGGCACAGCTTAATTGTGAAATTTGTCACCATGAAAATATGACAAAATACTTTGTACGAATTGTCACAAAGTGATATTATTATATTTGACAATGGGCAATAAATAGCCCTCGCTGTCTCCTCCTTTGGCGAATGCTTGCACCGGGTCCTCCCCCCGGTGCAAGCCGTTTAACCGCCCAAACACTCCCGAAATCATCTCCCAGCCTAGCAACAGAAACTATACCTTCATTTTGGCGATCAATAATCCATCTTAAAAACACGCAGCCCGTGCAATTCTGCTGCCGGGCTGTGTGGTATCAGCTATATGTACTTAAATTACTTGAATAATGGATAACGCAAAAATGAGTGTCAGGTTTTGTCTAGGTAGTATAAAATCGTATGTTTGCCCCGACAGTGGTGTTTTTTGGAACACGTAGTGTTCCAAAAAACACCACAAAAAAACCTTTCCTCTTCGGTGTCACACAAACTATTATTGACGTTAAATATGGATTGCGCTGCCCAATGCGCCGTGAGCCGCTTCCATAACTGCCTCCGAGATCGTGGGATGTGCGTGCACGTTTCGCGCAATCTCCTCGGGGGTCAATTCCAGCATATGCGCGAGCGTCAGTTCGGGCAGCAGTTCAGTTACTTCCGGCCCGATCATGTGCGCCCCCAATATTTCGCCGTATTTCTCATCCACCACCAGCTTAACCCAACCGGCATAATCACCCAGCCCCAGGGCTTTGCCGTTGGCCTGGAAAGGGAATCGACCGATCTTGACGGCGTATCCGCGTTCTTTGGCCTGCGCCTCGGTCAGGCCGAAGGAAGCCACCTGCGGCTGGCAGTATGTGGCGCGTGGCATCATTTCATAATCCAACGTAATGGTTTCGTGTCCCGCGATATTCTCAGCGCAAATGATCCCCATTGCCGAGCCAACATGCGCCAGCATTAACTTGCCGGTTACATCGCCAATTGCCCAGATGCCCGGCACATTTGTAGCCATTTTCTCGTCAATTTCAACAAAGCCGCGCTCGCTGATTTTGACACCTACTTCTTCCAGCCCCAGGCCTTTGGAGTTTGGCCGGAAACCAATCGCAACCAACGCTTGTTCCGCTTCCAATACCTTGCTTTCGCCGCCAGCCGATACGGTTACTTTTACGCCCGCATCGCTTGTTTCAACGGATTCGACTTTGTGACCCACCAGGGTCTTGATCCCGCGTTTCTTAAAGGCCTTGTCCAACTCGCTGCTGATCTCTACATCTTCCAGCGGCACAATGCGCGGCAGCATTTCAACGATGGTCACTTCCACGCCGTAAGAACTCCAGATGGTGGAAAATTCCACCCCGATGGCGCCCGACCCAATGACAATCACCGACTTTGGCAGTTTTTCCTGCAAGATTGCTTCCAGGTAGGTGACAACTTTCTTGCCGTCCACCTTCCAGGCGGCCGGCACAGCTGATGTCGCGCCAGTAGCCACGATGATGTTCTTAGCTTTTATCTCACTGACCTTGCCATCCTTATCGGTCACACTGATCGTGTCTTTGGCCGTAAGTTTTGCTGTACCCATCTGCACGGTGATGTTGTTCTTCTTCATCAAAAAGCCGATGCCTTTTACCAGCCGGTCCGAGACCTGGCGGCTGCGCCGGGTCGCCACGCTGAAATCAAGTACCAGGTTTTCAAATGAGAACCCAAACTCTTTGCCGCGTTCGCGCAGCGTATGCGCTACTTCTGCATTCTTGAGCAGTGCTTTGGATGGGATGCAACCCACGTTCAGGCATACGCCTCCCAGCCACTGTTTATCTACAATAGCGGTTTTTTGCCCCAACTGCGCCGCGCGAATGGCGGCCACATATCCGCCGGGGCCTGCACCAACCACAACTACATCAAATTCTTCAGCCATAAAAAACTCCTTCTCATGAAAGTTGGGATGTTTTTCCCAACGATAAATTAGATACAAACAAACTTATTTTACTACGCCAACCAGCTTAGTCACCAATTACCTTTACAGCCACCTTCTCACTTTTGCCATGTAATTCAAATATTTTTCCCCAAACTTGCGTTTGAGATAAGCCTCTTCGCGGTCAATCGCGAAACGGTTATAAGCATCTATGGCGAATGTAACCAGCGCAACCCCCCAATATGTTCCAAAGATGAGTGGTAAAGCGATTACAACTGCCACATATCCGAGATAAATAGGGTTACGCGAGAAGCGGTATGGGCCGCTCATTACGATCTCATTTGTAGGTGTGCTTGGATTGGGTGACGTACCGCTTTTTTTCATTGCCATTAATGCGCTGAAACCCAGGCCCAGCCCACACAGGATGATCGCCCAGCCCACCAAATACATCCAGGCCGGGAAAGGAATGGGGATGGGCAGTTTCCATCCAAACAGCAGCGCTACGATAAGAAATAGCATCATCAAAAACTGTGGATCTACTGGCAGATTGGCTGTGTCTTTAGCAGCTTTGCTCAAGGTGAACTCCAGTGCGAAGGGAATGCTAAAAATTGGAAAGTGTTATTTTGCTTGCGCGGTCAGCAAAAATACAGGAAAGGCTCTGGAAGCCCCATTGACCTGCTTGATGACCGAAAAGACCGAAGAAAATTGCACCTGGCTGAACCTGGCGTTTTCCGCTAGTTCTTGAAGCAGTTCCCGTTCAAAGCCTTTGTGAACATCCGTCACAGTGGACCCATGAAAACCCCCATCCTCTTTTTCCAGATCTGCGATGCACAAAAACCCGCCTGGTTTGAGCAGGGTTCTGAAATATCGCAAGGCCCCGTCCGTATCCGGTATATGGTGCAGGGTCAGCAGCGAGTAGATTACATCGAAGCGGGTTTCCGGCACTGGCTGAAAATCCACATTGACCAGCAAGGGGTGCATGTTGGTCACACCCGAGTTTTGTATCTTGCCCGCCAAAACATCCAGCATGCCCTGTGATGTATCCGCCAGGGTGATCGATTCGAAGTCACTTTGCAGGGCAAAGCTTAAAAGCCCGGTGCCGCAGCCGTATTCTAGGGCGGTCATGCCGGGTTTCAGCGTGCCAGTGGCGCGGATGGCATCAGCCACCACGCGCGCGCGTGCCACCTTTGCCGGGTCGGCATCCCAATCTTTTGCGCGTTCATCAAAACTGCTCATTCTTGCCAGCCTTCCAGTGTTTGCTTTACCTTCGCCAAGAACCAATCAGCCGAGGCGCCGTCCAGGATGCGGTGGTCAAAGACAAAGGATAAATATACCATCGGTCGGATGGCAATTGAATCATTTCCAAACGAATCAGTGATTACAACAGCCCGCTTTTGCATGGCGCCTGCGCCTAAAATGCCGCACTGCGGCTGGTTGATGATCGGCATGGCAAACAGCGAGCCGCTCACCCCGTGATTGGTCAGCGTGAATGTGCCCCCTTTGACTTCGTCGGGAATAAGTTTTTTAGCTCTGGCCCGTGCGGCAAGATCATTTACTGCGCGCGCCATACCCAAAAGCGATAGGCTGTCCGCGGCTTTAATGACTGGAACGATCAAGCCTTCTTCTCCTAGTGAAGCAGCCATGCCCAGGTTAATGGCCGAATGAACAACCACCCCGCCATCGCTCCAGGATGAATTGACCAGTGGGTACGCCTTGAGGCCGCTGACGATGGCCGTCATAAAATAGGCCGTGAAAGTCAGTTTGGCTCCGTTGCGCACAAAGGATTCCTTGTTCGCATTGCGGTGCGCCGCCGCGCGCGACATGTCAACTTCCATAACGGTCAGAACGTGCGGCGAGGTCTGCTTGGAAGCCAGCATGTGTTCGGCAATCGATTTACGCATGGGCGTATGCTTAATGATGGTATCACCCGGTTGGGTTGGGTTTGGCGCCTGGGTTATAGCTGTTTCGCGAGTCGGGGCAGATTCCTGGTGCGCAGCTTTAGTCGCTACAGTAGCGCTTACAGAACCCTTTTCTACGAAAGCCAGCACATCGTTTTTAGTAATCCGGCCTCCCAACCCGCTGCCGGTTACCTGGCGCAGGTCTACGCCATATTCAACCGCAATTTTTGCCACTACCGGTGAAATAAAGCCCATCTCTTTTGTGCTGTCTTTTTCCACGCTTTCAGAATGCTCGATGACTGCGCCGGTTTGCGCTGCAGCCGCTTCTGGCACGGGTGCTTCGCTTTCGACCGTTTCGCCAGGCTGACCAATGATCGCCAGTAGTTCGCCTACCCGCGCGGGTTGGCCGTCTGTGAGTATGATACTTAAAAGAATACCCGAAGCCGGAGCGGGAATTTCAGTGTCTACCTTGTCAGTATTGACTTCAACCAGCGGTTCTAATTCGGTGATTACATCACCGATGTTTTTGAGCCATTTGGTAATAGTGATTTCTTCAACACCTTCACCCAGTCTTGGAACAAGAAATTTTATGCTCATATTTTTCCTCTTGCATTTCAGCCAAACTTAACCAATTTTCGGGTATCTCGCCGGGTCAACTTCGTGCATCATCTCGTACACCGCATCGTAAATGCTTTCGGTGCTTGGTTTGGACCAGTAGTCTCCATCCGACCCATAGGCCGGGCGGTGACTGCTGCCGGTCAGGGTTTTGGGGGCAGAATCCAACAGGCTGTACCCGCCCTGTTTTTCAATCACTTGTTGCAGCATGGTTGCGCTTGCGCCGCCAGGAACATCTTCATCTACGAACAAAATGCGGCTGGTCTTTTTGAGCGACTCGCTGATCTTTCCGGGCAAGTCAAAAGGCAGGAGTGTCTGTACATCGATCACTTCCGTCTCAATTCCATCCTTGGCAAGCTTGGCGGCGGCGTCCAGGGCAATACGGCAGCAGGCCCCATACGTTACCAGGGTTACATCTGTGCCTGCTCGCAGAATTTCCGGCACGCCCAGTGGCAGGCAAAACTCACCAATGTTTTGGGGCAGGCGCTCTTTCTGACGGTAGCCGTTGAGTACTTCAACGAGGATGGCTGGTTCATCCGCCTGCAAAAGGGTGTTATAAAAACCGGCCGCGTGTGTCATGTCACGCGGAACCAGCAGGTACATGCCGCGCACCAACCCCAGAATGCCTGCCATGGGTGAACCGGAATGCCAGATTCCTTCCAGCCGGTGTCCGCGGGTGCGGATGATCACCGGCGCTTTTTGGCCTCCGGCAGTGCGCCAGTACAGGTTGGATAGATCATCGCTCATTAATTGCAACGCATAGAGCAGGTAATCCAGGTACTGTATCTCCGCGATCGGGCGCAGTCCGCGCATGGCCAGGCCAATTGCCTGTCCCAAAATGGTTGCCTCGCGGATGCCCGTGTCACTGATGCGCAGCGGCCCGTATTTTTCTTGCAGGCCGCGAAAGCCCTGATTCACATCTCCCAGTAGGCCCAGATCTTCCCCAAAAGCAATTATGCGCGGGTCGCGGGCGATGGCGGCATCGAAACAGGCATTCAAAATCTCGAAGCCCATCAGGTTGGGTGAATTGGAACCATATTGCACAGGCACTTCCGGCACCTTCAGCGCAGTTCCACTATACAGGTGCGAACCGTAACGCTGCTCGTTAACGGCCTGGTCTGATGTTTTCCAGGCTTTTAGCCGGTCATAAATTGGATTGGGATCGTGCCGCACAGCGCGCAGAACCTCGTGGGCAGTGGTATGTAAATCACGCCGGAACGGATTGGGGTTGGTGAATAGCCCGTTGCGCAGGCGTGCCAATTCTGCAGCCTGCGCCGAGACCGGTACCAGGCTGTCCAGAATATCGAGCAGCTGTCTGCGCTCGGCCAGTATGGGGCTTGTATACGCTTCCCAGGCCGCTTTACGCGCGTTTTCCACGCTATCCCGGTCTTGTGCTTCGCACGCTTCCAATTCCGCTTCGCTAAGCATGTTGTTTTGCAGCATCCATGCCCGCATCTTGCGCAGGCAGTCAAATTCCTGCTCCCACGCCAGGCGGTCTGCCGGTTTATATCTTTCGTGCGAACCGGATGTGCTGTGACCAAGCGGCTGGGTGCCTTCGGTGATATGCACCAACGCCGGAACGTGAAATTCCCGCGCTGTTTCAGCCGCTGCCGCAAAGGTTTCCAGTAAGGCAGGATAATCCCAGGCGCGCGCTGTATAGCAATCGTAGCCCTGTTCTGCTTTTTGGGCCGGCTGGTTGGCATCCCGCTCAAATCCACGCAATATTGTGCCTATGTTTTCTTTTACCATTTGCAGCCGGTTGGGTACCGAAATGCCATAGCCGTCATCGTAAATGATAATTACCGCGGGTGCTTTTAACACCCCAATCGCATTGACCGACTCCCAGAACAGCCCTTCTGAGGTGGAAGCATTGCCAATCGTTGCCCAGACCACCTCGCCACCGTTATGTGAAAATTGGGTCATTTCTGCCAGTTCTGGGATATTTCGATACAGTCGTGAAGCATACGCCAGTCCCACGCTGCGAGGCATTTGCCCAGCCGTAGGCGAGATATCTGCTGCCACGTTGTACATTTCAGTCTGGTTTCGCCATAATCCGCCGGGTGAAATATAGCGTGATGCGAAATGCCCGTTCATGGCCCGCCCGGCAGTGGCGGGTTCGTGCTCCATATCTGCATGGGCGTAAAGCTGTGCAAAAAAGTTTTGCAGGCTGATCACACCCAACATTAACATCCAGGTCTGGTCGCGGTAATAGCCAGAGCGCCAGTCACCTTTGCGAAAAGCATGCGCAATGGCAATCTGCGGCAGTTCTTTGCCGTCACCAAAAATACCAAATTTGGCTTTTCCGCTTAATACTTCTCGACGGCCAATCAAAGATGCCTGCCGGGACTTGTAAGCCATCCGGTAATCATTGATGATCTCATCAGTTGCCAGGGGAGTGTTTTTGGAGGACTTACGATTGGGCATTTGTTTTCCTCACGATTTGGGTAAATCTCCTCTGATTATACCGAATCGGAAAATAAAAACAAAAGGAATTTAGCATGCCTACCAGTTATAATTTTGCCAGGCAGTTAATGATTAATTTGCTACCTGTGCGGCGATATTGGGAGGCCGGTTGGCTAAATGATGTCAAACGAAACGATAGCGACCGGCGACAGGGTCAGCATTCTGCTCGATTCTGATTTTTGGGGCGGATCAGGTTGGTTTGAAGGCGTTGTCGTCAGGGTTGACCCGTATTCAAAACACCGCAGCTTCTATTGGGTGGAGCTCGATGCTGAGTCGCAAGCCATCCTCGGGCGTGGGGTCAGGTTCATCTCGGTTCTTAATCCAAAAAATATCAAAAAACTGGCTCAATCTGAATAGTGAGTAGCGCTTATCAATAAACGCCCCTTCAAAATCTTGAAAGGGCGTTTTCCTATTATTGTATGCGCGATCAGGGTGTTGCTGTAACTGTCACGCTTGGAGTCGCGCTGGATGTCGCTGCCGGTGCACTGGCTGCTGTCGCGGTGACTGTTGATGTCCCGGGTGTACCAACCTGGATGACGACATAAATCACCTGTCCAAAGGGCGCACCCTTGGAATTCGCCATACGCCATGCGCCGGAATAGGTTCCTGGTTTGATCGGCGCAACCAGCTTGACGCTCACGTTTGCCTCAAGTTGTGCAGCAACGCTCTGGTTAATGCTCGTTGTCGCTCCATTCATCATATCTCCGCCTGCGAAAGTGATGCTGTAGGATTCTTTCCAGGTACACGTGCCAATATTTTGGAGCGTCCAGGTTTTTTCAAACGCCTGCCCCGGGTTCAACACGGTATTGTCCGGGTAGTTCGCATCTGCTACAAAGAGCGAATTGTCGCAGTAGTTTTGGATGGGTGATGTGGGTGGTATGGTTGTCGCTGTGATCGTGGGCGTAATGGTGGGCGTCTGGGATGGCAGTGGTGTTTGAGATGGAATTGGAGTGGCAGTTACCACCGGGGTTTTGGCTTCGATGGTTTGCGCGGCGGCTGTAAAGATGGCATTGACAGCCTGGGTCTGGGTAGCTGCGTTGGTTAAGTTTGCGCCGCAGGCACTGAGCATCAGTGCCGTGATTGAAACTGCAAGATACAGAGTTTTGGAATATCTTTTTGACATAATTAGGTTCCTTTATTGTTGGTGCGTTATATTTAAATTCACAGACTTTCTTGAAAGTCTGAAATTAGCATAACACATCTTGGTTAAGTTTCTGTGAAACATGCTCCAATACAGAATAGCAAACGCCCTTTCTATGCGGAAAGGGCGTTTGCTATTTGTTGCCGATTACCGCTCTTTACTTTATTGGATATTCTCCATGATCAGGCTGGCAGCCTTACGCCCAATTTCTACAGCAAAATTGGTTCCGCGATCCCAGGGGTAAACCTGGCTCATGGATGCAAAGTATAAACCATCGATAGGGGTCTTGATCGATGGGATATTTTGTGAGTGGTTCACCAGGGGTACTGGTTGGGCATACGCAGTGCGATACATCCAGGTTTTGTTGATCCAGTTCATTTCAAAATCTGGGTTAAACTTTTTCAGGCTTGGAGCGAATTTTTCAAGCAGTTCTTCTTTAGTTAGCTGAAAATATTCATGCTCAGGTTCAATGTAATCGCCAATATAGACGATATGCTCCCCGCCAAAATTCTCTGGCGAAACGTAATTGGTGTGTTCCACCACGGCCAAAAACGGAAACCCGGCACTTTTTGGGATGCTGTACCAGTAATATCCTTCGGGTGAAAGTTGGTGCTTCAGTGAAAGCGTTAGCACAACCGCTCCCATCGATTTCAATCTCAGCAGGCCTTCCAGGTATTCCCTGGGCAGGCATGGCACCATTTTGGCCGCAGCCCCTGGCGAAAGCGTGATTAGTACGAGGGATGCTTTTTCGATACCATCGCCGCTGGTGAGTTCAAATTCTGATGTGGCTTCAATGCGCTGAATGTGCGTGATTGGTGTTGATAATTTGATCTCAACTCCCGCCCGTTGTAATTTCTCCGCGAATTGATCGGCAAATGCTTGAAACCCACCTGTGAAAGTACCCAGGCGGGTGGTACGCGCGTGCAAGCGTGCCCACATCCACGCCATATTGACTTGCTTGTAATACTTCTCGCCAAATTTGCCAATGATTAACGGTTCCCACATCAGTTTATAGACGGTTTCCCCGGTCCATTTGCGCATCCACTCATCAACTGTGTATTTTTCCAGTTCTTTCCAGTTTGTTGTCAGGCGCAGGTATAGACCCACCAGCCCAAATCGGATTTTGTTGATACCCCAGCCCAGTCCTGGAAACAAAATGGCTTTTAATATGGAATCCAGCGGGTAGAATTTCCCTTCATGGTACATCACGGTGTACGGGCGCGGGAATATCACCTGATCGCGTAAACCAAGTTCGTCAATTAAACCCAACATATGTTTATCAGAAGCAAACCAGTGGTGGTAAAACTTTTCAACCGACCAATCCCAGTTAGGTTCTTTAAAACCACTTGCCAGCCCGCCCACATAGTCGGCGGATTCGTAAATGGTTACCTCGTGACCTGCCTTTCGCAAATCCCATGCCGCAGACATACCGCTGTATCCGGCTCCGATAATTGCAATTTTCATTCCATTCCTCCGCCGGGTTTATGCCCTGCATGATTGGTCATTTATTGCCATTCCCAACTTGTTGTTCCAGCCTGGATGCCAGATCCTTTAATTTGCCCCATTCTTGCCGGACAATGTACAGCATTGCCAGCGTGCGCAGCCAGCGTAACTCGCATTTGGGGTTTTCAGCCAATTGTTCAAAAACCCCCAGCGCCTCGTCATCAGTGCGTTTGGATTTGGCGTATTCATCCGCCAGATGTTTCAGGTAGCCTTCACTCTTTTTTCGCAATAATTCGGCTTCAACCAGTTTTTTGCGGCTCTCCACTACCTGTTCGGCCACACGGTTTACTGCATCGTTGAGTTCATCAATTGTAAAAGGCTTCAGCAGGTATTCTTGTGCTCCGAGCGACATCGCTGTTGCCAGGGTATTTGTTTCTCTCTGGCCAGACATGATAATACAACCGGTATCGGGATAAATTTGGCTGATTTGTTTAAAAGCCGCCAGCCCATCGACTTTTGGCATGTTGATGTCCAGTACCACGATATCTGGATGATGTTCCTGGGCTAATTCAACAGCCTGGGCGCCATCGGCGGCAATTGCCACCACGATCACATCTGGATTCATGGATAACATCAAACGAACGCTTCGTCGTGTTTCCTGAATGTCATCTGCGATGAGCACCCTTAGTTTTTCTTTTGGCGGCTTGTCAGTTTGGCTCATAAGGTTACCTTACACTTTTTGGCCTGGATAAATCCTTTTGTCTTTATGAGTAGTTCGCATGCCAGAATCTCTTGCTATTCTGCCTCAGCGCGCAAAGAATCATTCCATTTGATGCCTTCTTTTGCCAGGTAATACGCTCCCAGCACGGTAATCGGGAGCCACAGTGCGGCGTGCAGTGTAAGTGTATAAGCGGCGGCTGTGGCCTGCTCAACGCCATAAGCGCCTAAAACGGCGATACCCGGCGCATCAAAGGTGCCGATGTAACCCGGTGCCGATGGGATGGTGGTCGCCAGATTCACGATCCCGTTCATCAGCATCAAAGCAAAGAAAGAAACCGTGAAGCCAAATGCATGCATCACAAACCAGTATTTCAGGGTTTCAAATAGCCAGATGATCACAGATGTGACAAAAACCATCAGAATATTAAGTGGTGAGCGCAAGGATGCCAATCCATCCAGAAATTTGTGCATGATCCCGCTGACTTTTTCGTGCAGGCGCTCGGGTAAGAGCCGGTCGATAAACCACTGTCCTATTTTGCTGGTGATGACGGGGAACATGGCTGCCAGTAAAAAAATGATCAGTGCAGCCACAAATGCGCCAGTGCCGTAAATGGCTGCCTGCTGAATATTGCCAACAAAGCCGGACTCGCCGGTGAGCCGCGCCAGTTCCGGCAGGTTGATAAAGACGAAGGCCAGCATCACCACACCGTCAAAAATGCGCTCCACGATGATGGTTGCCAGTGATGCAGAAACTGGCACGCCTTCGCGCCGTTTTAGAATGACAGCGCGCAGCACCTCCCCGGCGCGTGCCGGGTAAATATTGTTGCCCATATAGCCAATGGTGGTAATCGGGAACATGGTCCTGGTTGGAATTTCCTTGATGGGTTTAAGCAAATAATGCCAGCGCCAGGCTCGCACCCATACACCTACAAAGTAAACCGCCACCCCCGGAATGATCCACCAGTAGTTTGCGCTTTTGACGACGTCCCAGAATTCTCCCAGGCGCAAGCCTCGTAAAGAAATCCAGACAAAGAATACACTGATCAGCACACCGGCCCAAAATTGCCATTTTTTCATAAGTGAGATTTTATCATGCGAGCAGCCGCATATCGACGAGCTCAGCCGAAAAAGCCCCTCAATCTCTACAGCTCATTCAAAGAGAATATCCAATTTTCCAGAAATTTGGGCCCTTCTCGGCTATAATTTTCCAATGCTGATCAATTCTCCCCTTCCCGATTTCTCTCTGCCAGACTGTGGCGGGCGAACTCATCGCCTGGCAGATTACGTGGGCTGCCTGGTGGTGGTCAATTTCTGGTCTGCAGAGTGCCCGTGGAGTGAGTGCGCTGATGTTCATTTTGGGCAGTTATTGAACAAAATGCCCGGCCCGCTGGTAGTCTTAAACATTGCATCCAACCTGAATGAGAGCCTTGAAATGATTAACCAGGCCGTTCAAACGCACGGCACAGGCATTGTTTTGCTGGATGTAGATTGCAAAGTGGCTGATACTTATGCAGCGCAGACAACCCCCCACGCCTTTGTGGGCGATAAATCTGGCATCCTTCGTTACCAGGGAGCTGTGGACGATGTTACCTTTCGCAAGCGCAGCCCTGAGCGTTTTTACGTTGAAGAAGCGTTGCTGGCTCTCGCGCAAGGCGGGTTGCCGCACGTGCAACAAACAACTCCGTATGGCTGCACCATCGTTCGCCACACTTAATGCAACCATTCCAAACCATTTTTGTTAAAAAAGCAGTAGAATAAAACCATGCCCGACCTCACCCAGCGCGTATATTTCTTGAAAAAGATTCACCTCTTTCGTGGATTAACTGACGGCCAATTAATAGCTGTCGCCAGAGAGTTTACTGAAACGCCCGTTTCTGTCACCACCGAAACCATTATTCACCAGGGTGATGTTGGGGATACGCTTTTCATAATTTATAATGGCAAGGCCACCGTCAATATTTTGGATAAAAAAAGTGGCAGGCACGAAATAAAAACGATCGCCACATTAACCTCTGGCGATTATTTTGGCGAAGAATCGCTTGTTAATCGTCAAAAGCGCTCCGCCACGGTTGTGATCGAAAAAGGAACCGTTCTCCTCAAACTGGGTTTGATAGGCTATAAAAACCTGGTCAGGCAGTTTCCTCAGATTCACAATAATTTCAAAGTGGTGGTTGAAAGCCGGCGCCTCTCTCGTCGATTGAGGTTTACCTGGATGCAGCCCAATGAAATAATATATTACCTGGCCGGGCGTCATCCCTTGACTGTCATTAAATGGGTGGCTTGGCCTATTGTTTCCCTTCTTATTCTGAGTGCTTTTGCCTCTTTAGTGGATAGTTTATATCCCCGTATATGGATCACCTCATTTTTTATGCTGCTGCTGGCCATTAATGTTCTTTGGTTGATCTGGCAATGGGTTGACTGGAGTAATGATTACTATATTGTGACCAATGAACGCGTGGCGCGCACAGAAAAAATTATTGCGTTGTACGATAGCCGGGAAGAAGCCCCGCTCAGTACCATCGTCTCTGTCAACGTAAACTCAGCCGGATTTATTCAACGTAAAATTGGGTTGGGTGATGTAGTAGTAAGAACCATCACCACGCAGATTACGCTGTACGATGTTTCTTACCCTAATCAGGTCGAGTCCATGGTCCAGGAGCACTGGATACGCTCAAAAGAGAAAATCAGCTTAGTGGAAAAAGACGCCATCAAAATAGCGCTGCAAAACAAACTCTATCCGCCGCCGCCCAAAACAATTGAGGAAACCTTGGCCTCAACTCCTCCCAAGACCGAAGCCTATACTCCCACATTTAATGAGATCCTTTTTTCTAATTTTTTGAAAGTCCGCTTTGAAGATAGCAACGTGGTTACCTATCGAAAGCACTTGTTTGTGCTGATAAGAGACACTATAACGCCGATTGTTTTGGCCATATTATTATTATTTACGCCCCTTGTCTGGAAAGGTTATACAGGGCAATGGATGTCGGTTTCCGGATTGACGATCTGGTTCATTACGTTACTGGCAGTACTGCTCTGGTGGCTTTACGATTACGTTGACTGGGTTAACGACGTGTACAAAGTTACTCCAGACCAGATTATTGATATTTATAAAAAGCCGCTCGGCCAGGAACAGCGCAAAAGCGCCCAACTGGATAACATCATGAGCACATCCTCCGAGCGTCGCGGTATTTTGGGCCTGCTTCTAAATTATGGTGTAGTGAAGATCAAAGTTGGCGTGGAAGTTTTTGATTTTACAGATGTTTTCGACCCACCCCAGGTGGAACAGGACATCATTCGCCGCATCGCTGTGCGCAAAAATAAAAAATCTGAAGCAGAGAATGTAGCCGAAGCGGAGCGCATGGGCAACTGGTTGGTAAATTATCACCAGATTTCCAATGAAATTGGACCGAACGAGCAACCTTTAAATTGACAAAACAAAGTAAAATCTGGGCATTAAATTTATAGAGGTAGACATGACCGTTCGAGAGATTGTATCTGTTCCAGACCCTGTTCTACGTAAAAAAGCCATAACCGTCACAAAGTTTGATGAAAAGCTTCAAATTTTGATTGATGACATGGTTGAGACCATGCGCATGGCTCCCGGCGTGGGGCTTGCTGCTCCTCAGGTGCGGGTCAGCGAGCGTGTGATCGTGGTGGAATATTATGAGAATGAAGAAGACGAAGAGAATGAAGATGAAACCCCGGCTCCAAAACGTCTTTACACCATCGTGAATCCAGAAATTACCCGCAGGTCCGCCGATGTGGAAGATGGCACAGAAGGCTGCTTGTCTGTCCCCGGCTTTCAGGGCGAAGTGGAACGCCACATCGCCATTACCGTCAAAGGTCAGAATCGCCATGGTCAGCCTGTTACCTTAAAACTGAAAGACTGGACCGCTCGGATTTTTCAGCACGAAATTGACCACCTGAACGGAGTAATTTTTACAGACCTGGCTTCCAGAATATGGAAACCGGAAGGCCCCGTCGAAGATAGGGTCTAGCGGGAAGGTATTCCGATCCGTAATGAAATTTAACTTCAATTGCAGCCTTGCTGCGCCAGATTCCTGATCCGTGTTCTTAAAACATCTGTCGCTCACCAACTTTCGTAATTTCGCCCGCCTGGATATTGATGTTCCACGGCGGGCTGTTTTGCTGGTAGGCAGTAACGCACAGGGCAAGACCAGTGTTTTGGAAGCGATTTATTTCCTGGCAACGTTTACATCTTTCCAAACGCATACCGATCGCCAGTTGGTCAATTTTGCCGTAGCACGTGAGAACCCGGCTGTTGCTCGCATTGTAGCGGATTATGAACGTGGTAAAAAGGCGCACCGCATTGAGGTGCGCATTATCTTGGAGTCTGTTGGCGCGCTTGGTCAGCGTGCCAGAAAAGAAGTGTTGTTGGACGGAGTTAAGCGAAACCCGAGCGATGTAATTGGTCAGTTTAATGCCGCTTTGTTCATCCCACAAATGTCTTTGGTATTGGAAGGCGCCCCGGAAGACCGCCGTCGTTACCTGAACCTTGTACTCGCGCAGGTAATTCACGGCTACGCAAAAGCGCTCAGCGATTATCACCAGACCCTTACACAGCGGAATGCACTGCTCAAGCAGCTTGCTGAGCGCGGCGGGGATGCGAGCCAGCTCGATTTTTGGGATGCCAGCCTGGTTCATACTGGTGCCCAGTTGATCTTGTGGCGCATCCAATCCATTCGCGAACTGGAAAGATTCGCTGCTCGTTCCCATCTAAGTCTGACGCGTGATAAGGAAGTCCTGCGCCTCGCTTATGACCCATCTTATGATCCCATGCCTCGCCCGCTCGGGCAGTTTGCACTGCGCCTGGACGTGCCAGTGGATCGTACTGCCCTTGACCTGGAGGCCATCCAACGCGGCTTTGGCGAAGCTCTTCGCAAATTGCGTTCTGAAGAAATCAACCGGGGTGTAACAACGATTGGTCCGCACCGTGACGATCTGCGTTTTCTGGCAAACGGCATTGATCTTGGCGATTACGGTTCGCGCGGACAGGTACGCACCACACTGCTGGCGCTAAAGCTGGCCGAAGTAGCCTGGATGAAAGAAAAAACCGGCGAATGGCCGGTTATTTTGCTGGATGAAGTCATGGCTGAATTGGATGGCGAACGCCGTGTTGATCTGATGACCGCGCTCGCCGGTACCGAGCAGGGCTTCTTAACCACAACCGATGAAACGCTCTTCACCCCCGAATTTGTAAATGCGGCAACCCTTTGGCGCATCCATGCTGGCGCAGTTACCTCTTAAGATAAATGGTAGACTTCGTAATTGGGAATTGGTAAAATGGAAATGGGCATTTAATCAACCGGGTCCATTTCATTTCAGTTATGACTGCTGAACCACAGGTTTCCTTTATTCTGTAATATCCACCGTTTAACCCTGCGGAAAGTTTGTCGACAGGGATGAAACATCTTATAAACTCTTGGAGGAGCCAGACATGTCAGTAAAACATACTCGCGAAGTGGCAGTCGTCGAAGTTGCAAGTGGGGTAAAAACCACCAAGCAGGTGCTTATTTCGGCACAGGAAGCCCCCAATTTTGCGTTGCGCCGATTTATCATGGAACCTGGTGGTGGCATGCCGCGCCATACCAATACCGTCGAACACGAACAATATGTGCTCACTGGCAAAGCGCGCGTAGGCATTGACGATAAAATCTACGAGGTAAGAAAAGGCGACGTTGTCTTTATCCCGGAAAACGTACCGCACTGGTATCAAAACATCGGTGATGAAACCTTCGAATTTCTGTGTATTGTTCCCAACAAACCAGATCAAACCACCATCCTGCCAGACGAATTGCCCTGCTAACCAATCTTTTATCCGGTTTCCTGCGCACATCATAAACTTTAAAGCAGATGTAAATGTGCCAGCCAGCACACCAACATCTGCTTTGTTTTATTTTATTTACCCATCTTTTTTAACGCACACAGTGGGTAACAAATAATATTATCAGCATGCCATTACTCACTTGACCCATATCTCTTATCGTCCTACAATTCAAGGTGTCAGACAATTAAAATGATTTATGCGACCAATTAACTACCTTCACAGGAGAAAACAATGTCCGATTTCCTTTTTCGCGGCTCCCTTGCCGACCTCGACCCCGAAGTTTATGAACTAACCCAAGTTGAGGCAGAACGGCAGGCCCGCAAGATTATCCTCATTGCATCCGAAAGCCAGGCGCCCCTCGCGGTGCGCGAAGCGATGGGTTCTGCTTTTCAAAATATTTATTCCGAAGGCTATCCATCCGACGAGATGCGCAAAATGTCTGAAGCGGATATCCTTGATTACGGCAGCCGCCTGGCAGATTATCGCCGCAATTCTGACCCGCGCTACTACAAAGGCGTAGAATATGCGGATGTGGTTGAATCGCTTGCCAACCGGCGCTGTGCTGAAGCCTTTGCTGCCAATGGCGTCAGCGCCGATCAAATTTTTGTCAATGCGCAGGCTCTTTCTGGTGCACCTGCCAACAATGCGGTTTACCAGGCGCTTATGAATCTGGGCGACACGGTGCTTGGAATGAATCTGCTGCACGGCGGGCATTTAAGCCATGGTTCATCCGTCAACCGTTCTGGCAAGTGGTTCAAGGCTGTCCATTACAATGTCGATGAAAATGAAAAAATCGACTATGAAAAAGTGCGCTCCATTGCACTAGAGAGCAAACCCAGGTTGATCATTGCAGGCTATTCATCCTATTCCTGGGTGCCAGATTGGATCCGCTTCCGCGAAATTGCGGATGAAGTCGGCGCATATCTGCTTGCTGATATTTCCCACATTGGCGGTCTGGTAGCAGCGGGTGTTGTACCCTCGCCGGTAGGTTATGCTCACGTGATTATGTCCACCACTCACAAGAGCCTCGACGGTCCGCGCGGCGCAATTCTGATGACCACCGACCCGGTCATTGCAAAAAAGATCGACAAGGCTGTTTTCCCTGGTGAGCAGGGTGGCCCTCATGTGCATATTTTTGCTGCCCTGGCGTTAACCTTCAAACTGGCAAAGACCGGGCAGTTCAAGGCTTTGCAGGCTCAAACCCTCAAGAATGCCGCTGTAATGGCAGACCAGTTTATAAAACGAGGCCTGCGTGTTCCATTTGGCGGCACCGATACCCACCTGGTCAATCTGGATGTGACCTCGGTCAAGGGTGCCGATGGCACCTCGCTCAGCGGCGACCAGGCTGCCCGTATCCTCGATATTGTTGGGATTGTTGTCAATCGTAATACCATTCCCGGTGATAAGAACTCTGCCGACCCCAGCGGTATCCGCCTGGGTACCCCCTGGATTTCCCAGCGCGGTTTTGACGAAAACAAAACCCGTGCTTTGGCCGATATCATGGCCGATGTGCTGTTGGCTTGCGCTCCGCACAGCGTTGAAACAGTTCACAAGGGCAAGGTTCGCCGTGCCAAACTTGATTTCACCGTGTTGAATGATGCGCGCCTCAAGGTTCGCAAGCTGGCTGAAGATGCCGGAGTTGATTTTGATTATCACCGGCACGCCTACCCGCATTTTTATTATGTAGACGATAAGTCGACAACTGGCGTCATTGATGTTTCTGGCCCGCGCGTACGCCAATTCATGGATTATGTTGTCAGTGCCGATCTGAGCGTTCTCAAACCAGGCTTGTCAGTATCCACTACCCTGTCTATGCCAAAAGCTGTTGTAAATTGCAAACTAACCAATGTGGATGGTAAAACCTACCAGCTTGCTCTGCCTGCTGCCGATGCGGGCGCAGCAGCCACCTGGCTGCGCGATTTGTCAGATGGCTATATGTCCTTTAATCTGGATGGTGCCAAAGACTATGATCCGCGCCGCTTGCCGGGGCCAATGGTCATTGCGGATGCATCGAAGGATGCTGGCGCTGAAAAACGTGTCCCATCTACCAGCGTGGAAAAGCCCTGGTACATAGGCCTGCAGGTGCGCACGACCGCTGAAGCCCTCCCGTCTTTCCAATGGACAGAAACAGAAGGCGAACTCAAACGCACTCGTCTTTATGAGACCCACAAGGCTCTGGGTGGGCGTCTGGTGCCGTTTGCCGGTTGGGAAATGCCGGTTCAGTACACCGGTGTCAAAGAAGAACACCTTGCCACCCGACAGGCAGCTGGCTTGTTCGATGTCAGCCACATGGGCGTGTATGAAGTCCTTGGCCCCGATGCAGCCTCTTTCCTCGATACTGTCTGTGGTAATGATGTCGGTGGTCTCGGTGCTGGTGAGAGCCTTTATACGCACTTCCTGACCCCTGATGCAGATGTGATTGATGACACACTCGTCTACAGGCGTGGTGCAGAAAAATTCCTGGTGGTGGTGAATGCCTCCAACGATGACAAGGACCGCACCTGGCTTGAAAACATCCGTGACGGCGTTATAAAGATTGATAACGGCCGCCCCTGGGCGCGAACCTACGGTTACGAAGCCGTTATCCGCAACCTGCGCGATCCCAAAGCAGGCGCCGATATGCGCGTGGATATTGCCCTGCAGGGGCCGAAAAGCCGCGATGTCCTTATCGCCATGGGCGTAGATTCACAGACACGTGCGCGCGTCATGAAATTGAAGCGCACTGAATTGTGCGATGCCGTCGTGGGCGGCTTTGACCTGATCGTTTCGCGCACAGGTTACACTGGCGAAAAGATGGCTTTTGAGCTGTTCGTTCACCCGGAGCAAGTAGTCGATTTCTGGAATGCAGTTTTGAAGGCCGGTGAAGCCTTCGGTGTCAAACCCATTGGTCTTGGCGCGCGCGACTCTTTGCGTACCGAAGCTGGTCTGCCGCTTTATGGTCACGAAATGGGTCTTGGCTCAGGCAAGGCTGAGCGCGACCTCGGTGTTTCCGAAGGTGGTTTTGGCTCGTATGTCAAACCTTATAAACCGTGGTTCATTGGCCGCCAAGCTTTTATGGCGCGCGAAAAAGCCCGTAAGGGTGTCGTAGTACGCTTCCGCTTTACCGAGCAGGGCGTGCGCATGGCGCATAATGGCGACCCGGTGGTGGATAAACGCGGCAAAGTCATCGGTTGGGTTACCTCCTGTTCGCTGGACAGTGAAGGCTACCTCACGGGTCAGGCTTATGTGCTGCTGGCTGCCGCACTGGAAGGGACCCCCATTTTCATCTACCAGGGCGCGCCTGTAGATGCTGGTAAGGCTCCTGCCCAGATGAAGCCCGGTGATAAGGCCACTTTGCCAGCCGCCGCGCTGGTAATCAGCCGCTTTGCCAAACTGTAGAATTTTAAAGGGTATTTCCTGGATGCAGGCAGGTAAACTTCCTGCATCCAGGATCATTGTCGCCGGTAAACAAAAATACAGCCAGAAATTCGGCTTGCGTTCGGCATCGGTTGATAGTATAATTGTTTCGTTCACAGAACAGCCCCGTGAGGTTTTCTATAGCAGTCAAGGAGTTGTGCAGGAGCGTTAAATTCTTGAAGATCTACTTTCTTCGTAAAGATAGCGCCATGCCTCGATTGTGTCTGTGAACAGTCGAGTTTTTGTTTTTACACCCCACGAAAGAACGGAGGTGATTTCGCATGACGCTAGTAGTATTACGCTCCAATGAATCGCAAGAGTCTTTACTTAAGCGCTTCCGCAAGAAGATTGTCAAGAGTGGTGTTCTCAGCACCGTACGCCGCAAGCGCTGGTTTATTTCCAAAAGCGAGCAGCGCCGTATGGAAGACAAAAAGGCTATCCGCCGCCTCAAACGGCGCACGGTTAAGGTCACCGAATAATTGACCGGAGGTTTGTATGGCAAAAGAAGATGATAAGCTGGTGGTTGAAGGAATTGTGATCGAGGCTTTGCCCGGTACGCAGTTCAAAGTAAAACTTGAAAGTGGACACGTGATTTTAGCCTACTTATCTGGCAAAATGCGTAAGTTCTATATTCGTATTTTGTTGGGTGACCGGGTAAAGGTTGAAATGTCGCCTTATGACCTGAGCCGTGGGCGGATTACGTACCGCGCCAAGAAGACCAGCAGCGGCGAAATCTTCGAAGAAGTGGTCGCCTAGCCATACAGCATAATTGCTACCTGAAAGAGGCGCTCAAACGGGTGCCTCTTTTTTTTAAGCTTTATCCAGAAAATTTTATACAAGAATCAAAAACAGCCGCCAGGTTTCCTGACGGCTGTTTTTGATTTGCTTTTACCTTAGGGCAGATCCCTATAAGAACCCAACACCTTCATGTAATTTGCTCGTTCAAATGCCGCAGGTTCTTTGACAGACTGCTGGCTCATGCTGCCCTGCATTTGCTGTATGGAAATATATTCATGCTCTTCCATCCAGGATTGCATGGTCGCAAGAATATCGGGAACGCGGCCGTAGCCATTTTTTAGCAGCTCGGAAGCGATCATGGTCACTTTCGCACCAGCCATCATAGATTTGATCACATCTGTGGCGGTATGCACACCGCTTGTAATCGCCAGATCCGCGTTTACCTTGCCATAAAGAATGGATGTCCAGCGCAAAGGCAGCCGTAGTTCATCTGAAGTGCTCAGCACCAGGCTGTGAACCACTTCCAGGTTGTCCAGGTCAAAGTCTGGCTGGTAGAAGCGGTTAAAGAGCACCAGTCCTTTAGCGCCCGCTTCCACAATGCGCTTGGCAAAGTTTGGCAGTGCGGTGCAAAATGGGTTGAGTTTTACCGAAACGGGAATGGAAACACCCGCACAAACCTCTGAAATCAACTCCACGTAAGTATTTTCCAATTCCAGGGCGGTTAACTCGGGGTCGGTGGGTAGATAGTACAGGTTGAGCTCAATCGCGTCTGCTCCAGCATCCTGCATGTGATGTGCATAATGCGTCCACCCGCCCTTGGAAACACCGTTAAGGCTGCCAATCACAGGCACGCTGACCGCTTTCTTGACAGCGTTCATATGATCCAGATATTTCCCCGGTCCCATTGTGTACGAGCTGATTTCGGGTAGATAAGTGAGCGCCTCAGCAAATGAGTCTGTTCCGCGCGTGAGATAGTGATCCAGTTCCAGACTTTCGTGGATAATTTGTTCTTCAAAAAGGGAGTACATGACGATGGCGCCAACACCGGCTTCGTCAAGTTTTATTGCGCTGTCCAGTTTCTTTGTAAGCGGTGACGCTGACGCAACGACTGGATTTTTAAGATTTAACCCAAGATAGTGGGTAGTAAGGTCAGTCATAGAGAGTTCCTTCCAGTTGAGAATTCTTGCTGGTATGGATGAACACGACTTCCCATGTTCATCCATACCATTTGGGATTATTGTGTATCGCTGTCTGCGGGTTTTTCGTAATGCATCGAAGCCATTTGCTGATAGTATTCCCAACGTTTGTTGACATCGTTCTGACCTTGATGCAGAAGCATTTCCGCGCGGGCCTCGTCAGACTGTACCAGCATTCGATAGCGGGTCTCGTTGTAAGTATATTGCTCCAGAGGAATGGATGGCGCCTTTGAGTCAATGGTTAGCGGGTTCTGTCCCTGTGCGATCAAGGCCGGGTTGTAACGATACAGAGGCCAGTGACCCGAGAGTACTGCCAGCTTTTGCTGTTCAAGGCCCTTGGCCATATCGATACCGTGAGCGATGCAGTGCGAGTAAGCGATGATGATCGATGGACCGTCAAATGCTTCGGCTTCCAGGATGGCTTTCAAGGTTTGCTGATCGCTCGAGCCCATCGCAATCCGCGCCACATACACATATCCATACGACATGGCGATCAGGCCCAGATCCTTCTTCGAGATGCCCTTGCCGCTCATGGCAAATTTTGCCACTGCGCCGCGCGGGGTTGCTTTCGAAGATTGGCCGCCAGTATTTGAGTACACTTCGGTATCCAGCACCAGAATGTTGACATTGCGTCCCGAAGCCATCACATGATCCAGACCGCCGTAGCCGATATCATAGGCCCAGCCGTCGCCGCCGATGATCCAAACCGATTTTTTCACCAGCAGATCAGCCAGGCTCATCAGGTCGCGCGATTTTGGATCTGTTTTTCCGGCCAGTTTTTGCTTGAGGATTTCCACGCGTTCGCGTTGCTGCTTAATACCAGTCTCAGTGGTCTGATCGGATTTAAGCAGATCATCAGCCAGGCTGCCCAATTCAGCAGACATCTGTTTGATCAGGTATTCAATATATTGGGCCTGCTTGTCCAGGGTCAGCCGCATCCCCAGGCCAAACTCGGCGTTATCTTCAAATAACGAATTTGACCAGGCGGGGCCGCGGCCTTCTTTGTTGACAGCCCAGGGGGTGGTGGGCAGGTTTCCGCCGTAAATCGAGGAGCAGCCTGTGGCATTTGCAATGATGGCCCGGTCGCCAAATAATTGTGAAACCAGCTTGATATACGGGGTTTCACCACAGCCTGCGCAAGCGCCAGAGAATTCAAATAGTGGCTGTAACAGTTGTGAATTTTTAATGGTTGTTGGGTTGACCAGCGTGCGGTCCACTTCGGGCAGCTTATAGAAAAATTCCCAGTTAGCAGATTCGCTTTCACGCAAAGCTGGCTGTGGTGCCATATTGATGGCCTTGCGGCCCACCTGGGTCTTATCCTTCACTGGGCAGGCTTCAACGCACAGCGTGCAGCCGGTGCAGTCTTCTGGGGCCACCTGCACGGTGTAAGCCATGCCGGGGAATTCTTTGAACTTGGATGGGCTGTGCTTGAATGTTGCCGGAGCTTCAGCCAGCGCAGCAATCTCATACACTTTGTGGCGGATGACGGCATGCGGGCACACGAATACGCATTTCCCGCACTGGATGCACAGGTCAGCTTCCCAAACCGGGATGTCGAGTGCAATATTCCGTTTTTCCCACTGCGTGGTAGCGCTGGGGAAGGTACCGTCGATCGGCATGTCCGAAACCGCGATTTCTTCGCCTTCCAGTGCAATGATCGGAGCCAGAGTCTTTTTGACAAATTCTGGCGCTTCGGCCGGTACGCGTGAGCGCATCGATAACTTGCTGCTTGCGGTAACCGGAACCTTGATTTCGCGCAAATGCGCCAGCGTCTGGTCCACTGCTTCAAAGTTCTGCTGTACAACTGCTTCACCGCGTTTGCCGTATGTTTTTTCAATCGAGTGCTTTATCTCAGCAATCGCTTGTTCGCGCGGGAGAACACCAGAAATGGCAAAGAAACAAGTCTGCATGATCGTGTTCACGCGGCTGCCCATACCGGTCAATTCAGCCACTTCATACGCGTTGATGTTATAGAATTTCAGCTTTTTGACAATAATCGCCTTCTGAACTTCCACCGGCAGGTTATCCCAGACTTCTTCTGGCTTGAATAGACTGTTCAGCAAGAAGGTGCCGCCCGTTTGTGCATATTTCAAAATGTCATAGCGTTCCAAAAAGCTGAATTGGTGGCAGGCCACAAAGTTGGCTGTGTTGGGGGTGATCAAGTAAGCCGCTTTGATCGGTTTGGGCCCGAAGCGCAGGTGCGAAGCGGTCAATGTGCCCGATTTCTTCGAGTCGTAATAGAAAAAACCCTGGGCGTAATTATCTGTCTCTTCACCGATGATTTTGATCGAGTTTTTGTTTGCGCCCACGGTCCCATCTGCGCCCAGGCCAATGAAGACACAGCGCACAGTTTCAGGAAATTCAATGCTAAAGGTGGGGTCAACAGTCAGGCTGGTGTGTGATACATCGTCATTAATACCCACCGTGAAATGGTTTTTGGGCGTTGACTTGCTTAATTCATCCAGCACGGATTTGGCCATTGACGGGGTAAATTCTTTGGAAGAAAGCCCGTACCGTCCACCAATCACCTTGATATCACTTCGGCCAGATTCAAACAGCGCATTGACAATATCCAGGTACATTGGCTCGCCGCCCGCGCCGGGTTCCTTGGTGCGGTCAAGTACTGCGATCGATTTAACGCTCTTGGGTAGAGAATTAACAAAAGCTTCGGTATCGAAGGGCCGATACAGGCGTACACGCACCGCGCCCACTTTTTCACCTTTTTCTGCCAGGTAATCCACTGTAGCTTCCAATGTTTCACCGCCAGAGCCCATTACAACCACGATTCTTTCAGCTTCGGGATGACCAACATAATCAAACAAATGATACTGACGACCGGTCAATGTAGCAAATTTATTCATCGCCGTTTGAACAATTTCCGGAACAACCGCGTAGAACGGGTTGACTGTCTCGCGCCCCTGGAAGTACACATCCGGATTTTGCGCCGTGCCGCGAATGAAAGGATGATCGGGCGAGAGCCCGCGCGCGCGGTGGGCCTGCACAAGATCCATATCGATCATTTCGCGCAGATCGTCATCCGTCAACTGCTCAATCTTGGCAACTTCGTGCGAGGTGCGGAAGCCATCAAAGAAATGCAGGAATGGCAGGCGCGCCTTGAGCGTGGCGGAATGTGCAATCGCCGCCAGGTCGTGTGCTTCCTGCACCGAACCGGAGGAGAGCATGGCCCAACCGGTCTGGCGCACTGCCATCACATCCTGGTGATCCCCGTAGATCGATAAGCCCTGGGCTGCGATGGCGCGCGCTGCAATGTGAAAGACCGTGCTGGTTAGTTCACCGGCAATCTTGTACATATTAGGGATCATCAGCAGCAAGCCCTGGCTGGCTGTGAAGGTCGTCGTCAGGGCGCCGGTTTGCAGCGCGCCGTGTACTGCGCCAGCGGCGCCGCCTTCGGATTCCATTTCGATGACGTGTGGGGTTGTTCCCCAGATATTTGGCTTAACTTTCGCAGCCCACTCGTCAGATAATTCGCCCATAGTAGAGGAGGGCGTGATGGGGTAGATGGCGATCACCTCATTTACACGATACGCAACCGAAGCAGCTGCTTCATTGCCGTCAATGGTGATCATGGGTCGTTTTGTCATGGTAACTCCTTGATAAAGAGGAAATCAGAGCGGACTCTGTTATTGTGAAAAAAATCGCAAATCCTTCTAATTATGCCACAGTTGAATAAGTTTAGTCGCATCAATTTGGTTTAGATAGTAATAAATGGCACATAAAACAGCCGCGTCTTGTCATATATTTGGATAATAACGGGCAAAAAAGTAGAAACAAAAAGGCTTCCGGGTCTATCCGCGCGGAAGCCTTTGGTTTAGAGCAGATATTGCCTCGCCAGAAGCAGTGCTGCCAACGATTTGGAGTCTTGCATTTGCCCTGTTTCGGCGTAACGCAATGCCTCACTCACTGGCATTTTTTCTACACTCAGGTATTCATCTGCATCCGGCTCTAGCGGATTATCAAACAGCCCGGTAGCCAGAAACACATGCATCAATTCGGTGGAATATCCGGGCGCCAGGTAAAAGCTGCCTATTTCCCTGATATTCCTGGCCTCCAATCCAATCTCCTCGCGGATTTCACGCGCGGCAGCCTCAGTTGGGGGTTCATTTTCTTCAAGGGTGCCCGCTGGCAGCTCCAATAGATCCACTTTGGCGGCATGCCTGTATTGGCGCACGAAGTACATCTGCCCATCATCATCTACTGGAACCAGTATGACCGAGCCTGTATGTTCGATGATATCGTACTTAACCGTATTGCCGCCCGGTGTGAGCAGATAGTCTTTTCGTACGTTGAATACATGTCCTTCATAAGCGATTTCAGATTTCAAAAGTTCAAATTTCATACCGGGTCCTTTCAAAGAAACACCCGGGCAAACCGCCCGGGTGATGAATAACAACTTGATTATTTATGGAATCTGGATGGTGGATCCAACCGTCAGGCTGTAGGAGCCGCTCAGATTATTAGAATTGGCGATCGACATCGGGTCTACATCTCCGAAACCGCAGGCAATGGAATAAATAGTATCACCAGAGCGAACAGTATAGGATGTCGGGTGGGCCTTGAGCGAGCGGGGGCCCGGGAAGCCCGCTCCAGATTGTGGAATAGTGATTATCTTCCCCGGAGCATAATAGCTCTGGTTGGCGCTCAGACCATTTAGTGTTAGTAGTTGAATTGGATCAACATTGAACCGCCGGGCAAGACAGTAAGGGAATTCGCCGTCATGCAGGGTGTATGTGCCAGGATTGCTGGAAGGTACGCTCGTCTTGGCTGCAGCTGTATTTTCGGCCTGAGCCTGGGGTGTAATAGTGGGCAGAGGGGTGCTGACAAGCTGGGTTGGATTGCTGCCAGCCAGCGGGGTAAAAGTTGGGTTTATTACCACAACTTGAGTGCTGTTGGCGTCTGCGCCAGTTGCTGTGGCGCTGGCGGCTTCTGCATTCACAGCGGCGGTAGGCATGGGCAATCCAGATGTTGCGATGGCGGTTTGCGTGCCGGCCATTTCAATCGCATTCATGTTGGATGTCGATACTGGTTGTGGGAAGTTCGCATCTGGCGAAGGCGTCGCAAGCGGAGCTGTTGAAGCAGCCCGGGTACATGCGCTCATTGTCAAAGCCAGAACTACCAACAGAATCAGGGTCAATTTCTTCATTTTTTCTTCTCCTCTAGAAGAGTGGTGGAAGTATGTCCAGTAATCGACGATTCAGTTGATACTAGCACATACTTTTTGGTGAGTCAAGTTATCGAATAATATTAATTTACTATTAAGAACGATTGTAACCTCAAGAGTGGCGTTTTTTACGACAATGCTGATTGCCGACCTTAAGAAAATGGTTATACGCGCTGCCTGCAAATAGATCATGCATTTTGTGTGAAGGGTTTGAGCGAACGCGTTGCCAGGTAGGTGGGAGTATACGTGCTGATAACAATGCCATTGTGATAGTCTTCATAAAGATCAACAATGTGAAATCCTGCGTTTGTTTGCCCGGCAAGCTGGTCTGTTAACGAATGCCCGTACTCCAGAGGCCAGCCCTTTGCCAATATTTTCTCGCGCATTTCGGGGTGATCAATATCAGCGTATGGTAGTTTGTATTTGACTTCCATAATGCCATTTTCAGCCTTGTCCAAATCGAACATATAGAAAACGGGGTTCATGAATCCGGTCAGCATTGTTCCGCCGGGTCGCAAAACCCGAAAAGCCTCTTGCCAGACACGTCGAATATCAGGAATAAACAGGTTTGATACCGGGTGAAAGATAAAGTCAAAAGTTTTGTCGGCAAAGCAGGAAAGATCACGAGCATCACCTTCAAACGTTCGCAGGTTGAGTAATCCCTCGCGCGCGGCTACTTCACGATCGCGGTCCAGCTGGCGCGGAGAATTATCAAAGACAGATACATTTGCCCCGGCTGCTGCGAACACTGGGCCTTGCTGCCCGCCGCCGCAGGCTAACGCCAATACATCCAGTCCCATCAGTGCTGGGAACCAGGGCTTGGGGACCGGCAGATTTTCTGTTAGCAGCACAGAAAAATCACCCATTCGCGCACGGGCAATGATTTCTGTGCTGACTGGTTTTGTCCACGGGTTCTCACCGGCATCCACTTGTTGGTTCCACGCTTCTCTATTGTAGTTCCGAACATCAAACTCTTGTTCCATAATGCCTCCAGCTAAAAAGCCAGCCACCGGTTGGGGTGGCTGGAAAGTGATCGTTCAAAACCTACCCCTTATTTTCGTGAATGATTTTTTCGATATCGTCAGCATGTTCTTCTTCATGCGGACCAAAGGTATTGATCATGTCTATCAGGTTGCCCCGGTCTCCCCATGGCAGGATGTATTCCATGCTAATCTTCTCTTCGGGAACGTTCTCCATCAATTTTAGCAGTGTTTTTCTCGTTTCGATATATTCGCGGTAGATGTGGTCATAATCCAATCCCTCGCGAGTGGCAACCGTCTCGGCGTTGTAATAATCGATACCTCGCGCAGCCGGAGTTGCTGGAATTTCCCCTTCTTCCAACGAATGAAGATAGGCGATCACGGCATCATCCCAGCCCGAAAGGTGAGCCAGCATTTCGCGGATGGTCCACAGTGGGTAGATTTTGCGATTCTTGTCAATTACATCCAGGTGGGCGATCATTTTTGCGCGAGAACGCACCAAAATATCAATCAGATCATTCCGTTGGCTCATAGACACTCCTTTTTTTTTGTTCCTGGTTTATTTTAACCGTTTTTCGTAATGAAACCCTTAATTGACATCATTTTCCGGATGGACCCCAAACAGCTTACCCCACCCACATATCAAAACTAAACAACATAACGGACATTCCCATCAATAAAATACTTAGAATGGTCCAGGCTCGGTCAAAAACCTTGTTGCGGCCCAGCATAGCCAGCACAATAAATAATGCTGGTGCAACCAGCATGTAACGTGCTTCACTCTGAGCTGAACCGCTGATGGCCGAGAAAACCACAATCGCCAGGCTGAATGCCGCCACCTGGGGATCTTTTCGCAGCAGCGCCAGGCTTGCAAGCAAAGCCAAAATTACACAGGCAACTTCTATGCCAAAATAGATCATGCCAGAATCTACGCTGGTGGCGTATTTATAGCCGTCTGTCCAGCTGGAGATCGAACTATCAAGGGTCAATAAACCTCTGCCAAAGTAGAAGCTTTGCAGAGCCGCCCAGCCTTCTCCCAGGTGAGAAGTTCGCCAGGCCAGGTAATTGGCCAGCGGTACCAACGACCACAACCCCTGCGCAACCCATTTCCAGCAGAAAGATGCGCGCAGATTTTTCCAATCCAGGGTTTGTAACCAGGCAATTCCCAGCGGAATGAATAGCAGGCCGCCGTGGGCACGCGTCCAGGCAGCTATTCCCGCCAATATCCCGGCCCAAAACCACTTTTTACGTTTGGATAATGCCAGCGTCCAGAAAGCCAGTCCAATGAACACTCCCTCGGTGTACACTTGGGCAAAGAAAAAAGCGCTCGGAAAGATCAGCATGTAAAAGGCTGCACGTATGGCATCGTTTTCATCGAAATAAGCGCGTGTCATATCCCATAAAGCGATCATTCCGGCCAGGGTTCCAAGTAGAGTCACACACAACCCGGCTAAGGTTGCTGTGGCAATTGGATTCATGCCAAAAAGACCTGTTGGGATCATAAAAGCCTTTATCAACAGCGGATAGGCCGGGAAGAATGAATAATTCTTTGGCCAATCGGTGCCGGTCTTTGGGTCTTTTGCGCGTCCTGCAACCGGGTCATCATAGCCCCCCACGGCAATTCCAAGATAATATTCAGAATCCCAGGCTACCTGGCGATTCATAAAGGGTTCTTCAAGATAAACCTTCCCCTTGTTGCTCGTCTTTAGCGTTTCTCTGGAACTCCAAAGAACAGCAAAATCAGGCCGTTTTACATCCAGACGGGCGGTTACCAGCCATTGAAAGCCATACAGGATGATAAACCACGCTGCCCATAACAGGATCAAATTACGCAAGGTGTGCTTTGACATATTTTCTCGCTTTGGTAAATTTGTATGTAACCGGTTACATTATAACCCGGTGTTCATTTTTGGCGAGAAAAACCTTCGACCTCATGGTACTGCCTGAGGCTGCTTTTTGTTAAAGTGAATCAGCAAATAAATACCGATGCCCACTGCCAGTGCTCCCACGGAAAACCGCTGAAATTCGAAATGAAGTCGCTGATCAGTTCCCATTGACTCCCAAAGGCATAGCCCAGCCCACCGGTTTTACGCCCTGCTCATCGACGATTTTCTGGATGGCGCTTAGTAGCGCCTTTTCTCCGCCAGGGTAGTTAAGTTTGTCTTTCAAATATTCCAAAGTATCGTAAGTAATGTCAGCTGTCTGAATACCTGCACTTTAGAAATCAATTTAAGTTTATTGATGAAGGTTTTCATATTGGCCCTTGGCAAGTTTTATACCTGGAACTATCACAATCTGCAATTTTGTTTACGCAAATTGTTGTAATTCGTGACAGCGGGTATTATCTTAAATATTTATAATCTCCACGAATTTTTCAACGATCCTGGGATCAAAATGTTCTTCAGTTAGCTCTTTGATATAGTCAAGCGCCTCTTTTCGAGTCCAGGCTGGCCGATAGGGCCGGTCGCTGGTCAGCGCGTCCCAAACATCCACCACGGCAAACAGTCGCGCTGCCAGCGGAATTTCTTCACCCTTCAATCCTTGCGGATACCCTTTGCCGTCCCATCGTTCGTGATGGCAGTATGGGATATCCAGAGCCGGGTTCAAATAAGAGATTGGGGCCAGCATGTCATAAGCATATCTAGGGTGCCGTCGCATGATGAGCAGTTCATCGTCAGAAAGGCTGTCTGGCTTAAGCAAGATACGGTCAGGAACCCCCATTTTCCCAATATCATGTAGTAGGGCCCCACGCCGTATGTGCACCAGGGCTTCTCCACTTATTCCCATGGATTTTGCCAGCCTGGTTGTCATCTCTGTTACCCGCAGGGTGTGACCTTCAGTTTCTTTGTCGCGCAAATCCATTGCTTTAGACCAGCCCTCAATCGTAGATTCATAAGCCTGGTTCATTTCTTTCAAAGAGTCTTGCATTCCTTCAAACAACCTGGCGTTTTCTATGGCTGCTGCGGCCTGATGTGCAAATGCCTGTGCCATGGAACCGGCATACTGACTGTAAGCTGCCTCTTTTTGATTGTCCAGGGTGATGTAACCAATTACCTCGCCGCGCGTAATCAAGGGCACACTCATCCAGCCGAGTACGCGATTTGTTTCACCCCAACCCCTGAAGCGTGGATCCAGGCTGGCATTTGCCAGAATGATAGGCTGTTTGAATTTTTTTACCTCCAGAAACAACGAATCATCAGCCGGAAAACTTTTACCCAAAAGATCATCACTGCCGTGCAGCCCATCTGTTTTGGTAATACGCAGACGATCCCCTTCTAAAAGAAAAACGGATGCGCTGTCGTACGGCACCACTTGTTTGAGAGATGTCAGAATCGACTCCAACACATGATCGAGGTCTAAAGATGTGGAGAGCGCGGCAGTTGCTTGGCGCAAAGTTTCAGCTTCCTGTCGCCGTTCTCGTTCTGAATCAAACAGGCGGATCCTTTCAATGGCCGTTGCCATTTGTCCTGCGATGGTTAACAACAGGCGTTCGTCTTCGTCTGAGAAGAAATCCAGTTGTTTGCTTTCTGCGTTGATTACCCCGATTGCATGTTCTCCAATCTTAATCGGCACACACAACTCAGAGCAAATACCTGTGGTTGCCGAAATGTAATCAGGTTCAGTCTGCACATTTGCAATGCGACGCGGTTTTCCTGTGCTGGTGACTGGGCCGGAAATGCTGTTTTCCAGCGGAACAATTAACTCAACGTTGTTTGTAATTCCCCGGTAAGATGGATGCACACGCAGCACTTTTTGTGTTTCATCTAGCAGCAGAACACCAAAATTCTCCGGGTAGAAAGAATTTCCCACCTGCTGGGTAACAATCTCCACCATTTCATCGATCGAGTCAACCTGTATGCTGGCCCTGGCAATCTGGTGAAGTGTAGTGAGTTCTTTCAATTGGCGCTGCAAAGATTGCTCGGCCTGTTTTTGGCTGGTGATATCTTCTGTAACGGCCAGAAGTTTGCTTATCACCCCGGTCTCATCCCTTTCAAACACAAAGTAGCGATATCGGAACCAATGAAATCTACCAGCAGTGATGCGCCGAAATTCAATATCCCTTATTTCTCCATCAGCCATGCTTCCAAGTTCTTGCATGAATTTCGCGCGTTTGCCGCGATCTTCCGGATGGATTAATTTCCAGCGTTCAACGGCCGGCAGCGCATTGAATTCATCCATGCTCATACCACTGAAAGTTGTGCTCACCGCGTTATCGAATTCTAATAACGATGTCTTTGCATTGTAGACACTGATGCCCAGCGGAACAGCCTTTAAAACGTGGTTAAGGAAGGCTTGTGTGGAGCGCAGTTGCTGCTCTGCTTTTTTGCGTTCAGTAATATCCCTGCCAAGCGCAATGATCACTTCCTGGCCAAAATACGTTCCTGGATACATTCTCACATCTTTTGGAAAGATATCTCCATTGGAGCGCAATCCCCAAAACTCAAATTGCTGAGGTTGGCCAGCCAGGGCTTTCTGGAATGATTTTTGAACCTCCAGTAGATCATTTTTCCCGGGTGCTGATAAAACCTCAGGAGTTTTTCCGATGAAAAACTCTACCGGGTAGCCGTACATTTTAACCGCCCCTGTGTTCACATCCAAAAAAGCCCCCTGCTTATCCTGGATGTATATGGCTTCTTCAACGCTATTGAACAGCCCTCGGTAGCTTTTCTCGCTTGCTCGCAGCAAGTCCTCCGCTTTTTTGCGCTCGCTGATATCGAACGCCACTCCAATAATGTGCGCGACCTTGCCATTTTCATCAAAGCTGGGAATATAGCTGGTCTCAAAAGTCAAAGCGCCCACCGTAATATCCCGCCGCCTGGTTTCTCCTGCAAGAGCCAATCGCATGTCTTCTTGAATTTCAGGAAAATCCCGATAAAAGTCAAAAACAGATTGCCCTACAACCTCTCCTGGCTTAAGGCCAAGTGCGTCAAGCCCCTTTCCTTCTGAAAGTGTGAAGATTCCATTGGCATCCACCACAAACGAAACCAACGGGGCCTTGGTTACAACAGTGCGATAGCGTTCTTCGCTTTCGCGCAGAGCCTGTTCAGCCTGGCGGCGTTCGCTTAATTCCTTCTGTACTTCGTTCAACAGGCGGGCGTTTTCCACGGCAATCGCTGCCTGGTCTGCAAACAAACTGGCCAGACGGATTTCTTCGGGTGAAAATGATCCAACGGTTTCATCATCTGAAATATTGATTGCTCCAATAACATTCCCTTTCACACGCAGCGGTACCCCTAACACTCGGCGAAATACCGATTCTTTATAAGCGTCAGCTCGATTTTCCCAGGAGCGATAATCATTGATCATGATTGTCTCGCCAGTCTGTGCGATCAATCCTAATAGTCCCTCCCCAGAGCGTAGGGTGGTGCCGATCAAATTCCCGGGCAGGTTATGCGCTACCACCAATTTCATTGTCTGGTTGTCGGGCTCTTTCAGATACAGGCCCCCCATTTTAGCATTGAGAAGATTGGCGGCTCTTTCCACGATGGTTTGCAACAGTGCAAATAGATCTGGTTGCGAATTAATTTCCAGCGATGTACGAAATAGAAATTCCAACTCCTGTGCGCGCTTTGTCAGAGCAAGTTGAGCGTGGATCTGTTCGGTATTATCATGCGCAATCCCATAAATAAGCGTTTCGCTGATCGGCAGAACGGATAGATGTGCAATGCGGATATTTCCATCCGGTTGCCTGTATTTAACCTCGTTAAATTCCAGGGGGTCATTTGCATTTAGTAATTGTTGCAAACGTTCTTCGGTGCCTTCTCCCGAAACATCTATAACGGTCAATTTCTTTAATTCATTTACGGTCTTGCCGGTCAATTTTTCTGCGGCTTTATTGGCATCCAGGTATCGTCCGGTTTTTCTTTCCACTAAAAAAATGGCGTCATTTGAACGGTCAAATAGCAGTCGCAGTTGCTCTTCACTTTTACGCAGCGCAACCTCTGCCTGCCTGCTTTCTTCCCGCCCGCGTGCGTCTCGAATTTCGCGCCTCAGGGCCTCTCCCAGGCGGTTCAAATTGCCTTTCATCAGGTAATCATGCGCCCCGGAGCGCATAATTTCCACTGCGGTTTCTTCTCCAATCGTGCCCGAGACAACGATAAAGGGTAGATCTTTTTTACTTTCCCGCAGGGTTTCAAGCGCCCCGGGTGCATTAAAGGCTGGCAGTTTATAGTCTGAAACCACCGCGTCCCAATTCTTATTTGCCAGGGCCCGTTGCATTTCTTCCTCGGTTTGCACGCGCTCCACGTTTAAATCAAAGCCCGCCTTGCGCAGTCCGTGGATAAGCAATGTAGCATCATATTCATTGTCCTCTACTAGTAGAAGATTGATCTGGTCGCTCATCTTTTTTCTCCATCAGCCGTGTCGTGCATATCCAATAATAAAGGCTTTCCCCCATGCCGGCCAATAAAAGCGTTAGCCGGGCACATTCTTAATTACATGTATAAATTATACGGCTTATTTTGAGCCAATTGTGTATTATTCATGATTACAAAAAGGGATTTTTTTGATTAGTTATCGTAGTATATAATGATTACCTATTATGGTTATTTTCTCCGGGAAGGAAGAATTTTATTATGGCTTTGTTTAGTTTACAGGATGTAAGCCTTGGGTTTGGCGGCCCGCTGCTCCTGGAGAATATAAATTTACAAATTGAACGTGGTGAGTGGATTGGCCTGTTGGGTCGTAATGGAATGGGGAAATCCACGCTGCTAAAACTTATTAATGGCGATCTCTCCCCGCAGAGTGGCGTGGTGGCCTCGCAGCAAAACCTGCGGGTTGCTTATTTGCCTCAGGAAGTACCCCAGGGTTTGGATGGAATTGTAGCGGAGATTGTTGCCTCAGGTCTCGATGCTGAGCCCGCCAACAGCAATTCTGAGGAACACTGGCAGCGCCAGCTGCAAGTCGATCAGGTCATCTCGCGTATGCAGTTGGATTCAAACGCTCGCTTTGATGTGCTTTCTGCGGGTCTTAAACGCCGGGTATTGCTAGCCCGCGGCCTGGTGCGCAATCCCGATCTCCTTTTATTGGATGAGCCCACCAACCATCTTGATATAGAATCGATTGACTGGCTCGAAGATTTCCTCAAACGCTGGGGCGGAACACTGCTATTTGTGACTCACGACCGCGTGTTTCTTCAACGACTGACCACCCGCATTGTGGAATTGGATCGTGGGCGTTTATTTGATTGGAATTGCGATTATGCCACCTTTGTCCAGCGCAAAGAAGCTCTGCTCTCTGCTGAAGCCGAGCAAAACATCAACTTCGATAAAAAACTGGCCCAGGAAGAACAGTGGATTCGTAAAGGGATTGAAGCCCGCCGAACACGCAATGAAGGCCGCGTGCGCGCGCTTAAACGCCTGCGTGATGTTCGCCGTGAACGCCGCGAACAACCCGGCAAGGTTCGCATGCAAATCCAGGCCGACCGCCGTTCTGGCCGGCTGGTCATTGATGCTGAGCAGGTCAGCTATACCTATGATTCCCAACCTGTCATTCAGGATTTTTCAACCACCATCCAGCGTGGCGATAAAGTAGGGTTTATCGGCCCTAATGGTTCCGGTAAAACCACACTTTTGCGCATATTGATCGGCGATCTGGCTCCCCAGCAAGGGCACGTGGAGCACGGAACCAGCCTCGAAATTGCTTATTTCGACCAGCTTCGCGCCCAGTTGGATGATACAAAGTCTGTTTTGGAAAACGTTGGTCAGGGTAGCGATACCATCACCATTAATGGCCGCTCCCGCAATATCATTGGCTATCTTGAAGATTTTCTCTTTACCCGTGACCGCGTGCATGCACCGATCAGTGCACTTTCGGGGGGTGAACGCAACCGGTTGCTGCTGGCGCGCTTATTCTCACGCCCTGCCAACCTTCTGGTGTTGGATGAGCCTACAAATGACCTGGATATCGAATCACTGGAAATATTGGAAGATTTGCTTCTGGAATTCCCGGGGACCTTGCTGCTCGTCAGTCACGACCGGGCTTTTTTGAACAACTTGGTCACCAGCACTTTGGTGCTGGATGGCAATGGCCGCGTGGGAGAATACGTAGGCGGTTACGATGATTGGCAGCGTCAGGCACAGACCGAAAAGCAGGAAAATGACGAGAAAGACAGGCCGCGCAAGCAAAGTGTTTTGCCCCTCGAGAACCAACCCCCTGTTGATGGGCTGCGCAAACCCGGCTACAAAGAACAGCGCGCCGCACAAGCCCGCAAAAAAGAACTTGACGAGCTTCCACGGCGCATTGAAGCCCTGGAAGAAAATCTACACAAACTCAGTGCTGCTGCCGCTGATCCCGCCTATTATCAGCGCGAGAGTGTTGAAATTGCCCGGGATGCGGCTTTATTGAAAGAACTGGAAGATAACCTCGCGCTCGCCTATCACCGCTGGGAAGAATTGGAAGGGCAGTAACTACCGGTTTTACCCGGCAATCCACTTCCTTCTTTTACGGGTAGCCGATCTTCGTGGGTGTTGGCGAAGGCGTCACCAGGTTCGTTGGGCGGTCAATACGCGGCCCGGCCCATAGCATTTTATCGTTTTCTGGCGAACCATTTGCGAGAATAGTTAGAATGAATTTCACCTGATTCCCAGCCAGTGAACTCAGGTCGATATCCACTGTATAATATTTGCCTTCATAGGCTTCAGCATATTGCCAGATTGTTTGAACTGCATCGTTATTAATTTGATAATCAAGCCGAAAGGTGGCATTGCAGCCGTTTGCCAGGTAGCTGCAGTTGACGATTGCACGGAACCTGTCGCCTTTTCCCACTGCAAAGGCCGGATAGTAACCCTGGATAAAACCGTTATTGATATTTTCTGGAACAGTTAATAAGCCCGCTCCTTTATAGATCTGCCCATCTTCCAGTTGGGGGTTATCGCCTTTCGTTGCGTACCCTTTATTGCTGCCGCTTGCAGGACAATCCAGCTTACCAGAGCCAGAATTCCAGGTCGCGCTGCACACGCTGTTGGCAAAATCGTAAACAGTGGTCATGCCCCCCGTAGCAACCTTGATGTCCACATAAAAAGGCTCTCGATCAGAAGGACCCAGCCCAAACAACACGCCTGTTGCATTGCGCAGCAGCCAGTAACCTCGATACGTGCCTTCATCGGTTGGCGCTGTCAGGTTGACTGAAATGTCTACAAATTGTCCCGGCTTAACGCTGCCGCTTATGGCGGAGGTTGAAGCACTGCCGCCCATATTATTACCAGTGGAGAACACCAGCGCGTACGAACTCGTCCAGGTGCAGGTGCCAATGTTTTGCAAGCGCCAGGTTTTTGTGAATTGCGTACCCGGTGTAAAAACGGTCCCATCCGGTACCGTAATATCTTTGGCAAATGTGGCCCAATCACAATAGCTGCTGGGTTTTGTTGGTAAGGGTGTCTGCGGTGGTAGCGTTGCGCTCTTGGTGGCAGCCGGCGGCAGAGTTGGAAATACACTGGTCGGCAAGATCATTGGTGTGGCGGATGCCACGGGGGTTTGACCCTGGGAAGCCTGTGCAGTGTTCGCTGCAACCGTGTAAACTGCCTGGATGGTGGCAGCGGCATCCGGTGACTTGGATGGCAAATTGCAAGATGCCAAAATCATGCATAAAATGAGGCTAAGAATACTGAGTTTAATCGTTAAGCGCATAATATTGCTCCTATTGGGAGTGATCGCTTATTGGACGAATGCTCTTGGCAAAAAGTTCCCGATCTTTTTTGATAAGGATTACATAGGAATAATTTCATCGCCCGCACCCGGCGCGGTCTGTCCTTGGTTTTGATGTTTCAGCGAAAACATGGCCTGAATAGAAAACTGAATAAAAAAGAGCCGGTTTGACCGGCTCTTGATTTTCTAGGGGCAGTTCAACAGCGCGCGTCCAAACTGCTGGTGATTAGGTTTATCGATATAAAGATCAACCCACTGGTTGCCACCGCCAAACGTCCAGGTAAAGTCTATCGATTTAGAGTCAGCCTTGTCAAAAGTAACAGTGCCGCTGTTCCCAGCCCCGGTGGCTCC